>Ga0209631_10000861_pt1 | contig 40511 bp, 35 predicted proteins | sample COG_08_FD_184752 | JGI IMG/M metagenome (GOLD analysis project Ga0209631, IMG submission 184752) | Pelagic Microbial community sample from North Sea - COGITO 998_met_08 (SPAdes) (version 2) | ecosystem: Environmental > Aquatic > Marine > Neritic zone/Coastal water | place: Helgoland, sampling... | reverse complement strand
GAAAGTGGCGGATAGTGAGGGATTCGAACCCCCGAGGGGTTTGACCCCCTGCCGGTTTTCAAGACCGGTGCATTCAACCAGACTCTGCCAACTATCCTTTGAAACTGTCTAATTGAGCCGCATTGTAACAAAAAGAATTATTCTTAGGTGAAGGATGAGGAATGTTTTTTTGATATAATAGTCATCTAAGACATGGAAGCTTCATCAAGATTTCTAAATATCGATTTAATAAATCGTCATAAAAATTCCCTTAATGGTATTGATAAGAAAATTGATAAAGAAAGTCTATTCGCAAATATTAGAGCAGACTTAAAGAAGAATAATGCCACTATTGTTTCTCACTACTATGTCGATCCTTTCATACAAGAAATAACCGAAAGTACTGGGGGGTTCGTTGGAGACTCACTTGAAATGGCCAAGTTTGGACGAGACTGTAAAACGGATCATTTAATTGTGGCAGGTGTAAAGTTTATGGCTGAAACCGCAAAAATACTCAGTCCAGAAAAACATATTTATGTCCCTACACTAGAATCTACATGCTCACTTGACTTGGGTTGTCCTGCATCTGAACTTAAGGTCATGAAAGATAAACATCCTGACAGAGTCTTGGTTGTATACGCAAACACTTCAGCCGAAGTTAAATCAATGGCCGATTGGGTGGTGACTTCTAGTATTGCAAAGGAAATAATAGAAGATTTACATCTTCAGGGCAAAAAGATACTTTGGGCCCCTGATAAGTACCTAGGAAGTTATCTGCAGAAAGAAACGGATGCTGATATGCTGCTTTGGGATAGTGCCTGTGTGGTTCATGAAGAGTTTAAAGCTTCAGGACTTAGGGATCTTAAAAAATTACATCCTGATGCTGGAGTTTTAGTTCATCCAGAGTCCCCGTCTGAAGTTATATCTTTAGCTGATGCGGTAGGATCTACTTCTCATTTGATAAAAGCATCTCAAGAATTAAGTTTTAATAAATTTATAGTGGCAACAGACAGGTCAATTTTTTATAAAATGTCTCAACTTTCACCTCATAAAGAGTTTTTTGAAGCACCTACTGGCGGTACTGGTTCGTCTTGTAAGAGTTGTGCTCATTGTCCGTGGATGGGTCTTAATTCACTCGACAACCTCAGTCAATGTTTAAGTCAATTAAGTAATGAGATACATCTTGAAGAGGATCTAATAAAACAAGCTAAGATCCCCTTGGATAAAATGATTAATTTCAATGTCTAAAAATCGAGATCCACAATTAAGCAAGGTCGAGCGTTCTGTTCATCAAGCTCTAGAGGAAGATATTGGCCTAGGTGATGTCACTGGCGAGTTGATTCACCCTTCTTTATCTCAAGCTGCTTCGCTGATATCTAGAGAAGAATCAATTTTATGCGGATCAAAGTGGTTTGAAACGGCTTTTACGATATTAGATCCGAATATAGAGATAATCTGGAATCAAGAAGAAGGAACATTAATCGAACCAGATTCTGAAGTAGCAAGATTAAAAGGTAACGCTAAATCTATGGTGGCCGCTGAAAGAACAGGTCTTAACTTTCTTCAAATGATGTCTGGAATCGCATATAAAACATATTTATATGAAAAAGATTTGGCAGGTTCAGACACAAGACTATTAGATACTCGGAAAACCTTACCAGGATTAAGATATGAACAAAAATATTCGGTCTTGATTGGAGGCGGGCAAAACCACAGGATGGGTCTCTACGATGCGGCTCTAATAAAAGAAAATCATATTTCTTCTAGTGGTTCTATAGAAAATGCCATATCAACTTTGAAACAAAATGGTGTCTCAATCATTGAAGTAGAGGTTGAGAATTTAGTCCAATTAGATGATGCAATTAAGTTTAAGGCTGATATTGCCATGTTGGACAACTTTGATGATGATGCTTTGTTGAAAGCCAGTCAACTAGCCAAAGGTAAGATAAAATTGGAAGTTTCAGGGAATATAACTTTAGATGATATATCAAAGCTGAAATCTTTGAATATTGACTACATCTCTTCGGGAGACTTAACCAAGAATATAACAGCTACAGATTATTCACTCATCTTTAAGCCTCTTGATTAAAACAGATATTTTAGTAATTGGCAGTGGTGCAGCTGGAATGAGTGCCGCAATAAAACTATCTGAGAACTTTGAAGTCACTCTTATTACAAAAAATTCATTGATTGATAGTTCAACTTGGTACGCCCAAGGTGGCATAGCTGCTGTCATAGATGACAATGATACTATTGAGGAACATTTAAGAGATACCCTGATTGCAGGTGATGGTCTATGTAATGAAACTGCTGTTCGAGAATGTGTCAGTCATGGAGAAGAAGCTATTAATTGGTTGGCTAGTCTCGGTACAAACTTTACCCAAGATAAATCCTCCGAAAATTTTCACCTGACTCAAGAAGGTGGGCACTCAAAACGAAGAGTAGTTCATGCTGAAGATGCAACGGGTAAAGAAGTTTCTAGCTCTCTCTCTGACATTGTAAGAAGTATCAGTAATATCAAAATCTTAGAAAATCATATTGTTGTGGATTTAATAACGCATGAAAATAATTGTATTGGAGCTTACGTTTTAGATATAAAAGCAAATGCAGTTAAAGCATTTACTGCAAGTTCAACGATCCTTGCAACTGGAGGTGCTAGTAAAGTTTATCTCTATACAAGTAATCCGGATGGTTCTTCGGGAGATGGAATCGGACTAGCATGGAGAGCTGGATGCATAGTAGAAAATTTAGAATTCAATCAATTCCACCCTACGTGTTTGTTTCATCCTGATGCAAAATCATTTCTTATTAGTGAAGCCTTGAGAGGTGAAGGTGCTTTTCTCATAAACCGTAATGGGGAGAAGTTTATGAAAAAATATGATTCTCGACTAGAACTTGCACCAAGGGACATTGTGGCTAGATCGATAGATAAAGAAATGAAGATAACTGGTGAAGATAATGTTTTTCTAGATATCAGCCATAAAAATCCTGAAGAAATAAAAGATGAATTTCCTAATATCCTCAAGCAGTGCAAGACCTTTGGATTCGATTTAACCAGAGAACCTATACCTGTTGTTCCTGCCGCTCATTACACATGTGGAGGAGTCAAAGTTGATCTCAATAGCCATACAAATATCAATAATCTTTATGCAATTGGTGAAGTCTCAAGCACGGGTTTACATGGAGCAAACAGAATGGCCAGTAACTCTCTTCTAGAGTGCGTAGTTTTTGCTAAAAAAGCCTCTCAACATATTTTAGAAAATTTTAAAAAGAATAATTATTCTGTTGAGGAGTGGGATGTATCGAAAGTAACTGAGACACAAGAAGGAGTAATCATAGGGCATAACTGGGATGAGATTAGAAGACTTATGTGGGATTATGTAGGAATTGTAAGATCCAATAATCTCTTAAAAAGAGCAGAACTTGCAATGAAGCATATCAATCAAGAGGTTAATTATTTTTACGGTAAATACCTGATCAGTTCAGACTTGATTGAATTAAGAAACCTTGCCCTTGTCGCTAATTTAACTATTAAAAGTGCCTTAAAGAGAAAGGAAAGCAGAGGATTACATTATTCTATAGATTATCCTAATCTTCTTAAAACGGCTAAACCTACAATACTTGATCCTAAGAAGCTAAAGATTTAATCACTTGCGATTGAATTGAGGTGTATCCCTAGTTAACGAAGCTTCTATTCCTGCTTTAAAGTCATCAGTTTTTTGAAGTCTCATTTGTTCACTTAATTCCCAATCAACTATTTTTTCTACCTGTTCCGCAAGATCACCTTTTACAGTAGATCTGATTGACTCTACTGCCATTGGTGCAGAAGAAGCAATTTGTGAGGCAAAGTCTTCTGATTCGTTTATTAAATTTTCTTTCGTTGTAATTTTATCAGCAAGTCCTATATTAAAAGCCTCCTCTCCCCCAACTCTTCTAGCGGTATAAAGCATGTCCATAGCTTTTTGTTTACCTATTATTCTAGGTAAAGTCACTGATGACCCAAAACCTGGATGAAAACCAAGCTTAGCAAAATTAGCTGAAAACCTTGCTTCTGGACAAGCGATTCTAAAATCAGCAGAAAGTGCCAAACCCAACCCACCGCCTATGGCGGCGCCTTGAATAGCTGCTATTACTGGTTTTCGTGTTTTAAATAATCTGACTGCCTGAGCATACAACTTAGCGTAAGGAACTGATTTATCAAGCATATCTTCATCTTGTCCAAAGTTTGCGCCTGCACAAAAATTCTTTCCTTGTGAGCTTAAAATTATAACTCTACATTCTGAAACTTCATCGAGTTCTTCATAGGCGTCTGCAATTTGTTGTATAAGCAAATAATCAAAAAAATTATTAGGCGGCCTTTGAATCTCTACATGGGCAAGATTGCCTATAATCTCAACTGAAATATCATCAAAATTTTTCATATTTAATTCCTCAAACTACTAAAAAAAGAAAGTAGATCTGTTCTACTTCCATTAACTTGCAATGTACCATTAACTAAAGCTATTGGAAGACTCTTAACACCGGATAACACACTCTTTAAATCTTCTTCAGTTGATGTGACTTGAACTGAAGAACCCGAAACCATGAAGGGCTGCACCTCTAAAACACCCTTTCTAAGAAATACTGAAAAAGATTTTGTTGAATTGGTAAAGGTAAATAATAACTGTATATTTTTATCTAAAGATTTCTCAGGAATAACGTTTACTTTGAGAGTTTCCATAAACGATTCTATTGGATATTTTGTTATGGCTTCAATGTTGGGTAATAAAATATCATTTGGTTGATAATCTTTATCTAACTCAGCGGCACTGCTTAAATAATAGTATCTCGAGTTTGGATTGCTTTCTTTATTCCCTAAAGCGACAAGCGAAGATTGTCTCAGCAATTTAGCCTGAGTGTCATCCGGTTTTGATTTAAGTAAATAATCAGTTAACTGCAAAGACCATTGAAACTCACCATTCGAATAAGACCCTTCAGCAGTGGCAAGCAGACTATCCCAACCACCAGCTAGCTTAATAAAATTTTCAGCTTCTTCTATTTGAGGAAGTGGTTTTAAAGAAGAAGGATTCCCATTGAACCAGCCTAAATAGCCAGAAAAAACATTTTTTGCAGACCATTCAGGGGACCCATAAAATTCTTTTAAAAATGGTGAATCTCCTAAATGCTTGGGCAAAACTAATGTTTCTGCTATGTCATCAGGTCCTAATCCTAAATTCATCAGCCTGACAGTTTGATCATGAACAAATTGAATTCCATCACGATAAGTCGTTAGAATTTCATTAATATTATCTTGGCCCACCAGCGGTCTCGTATGACTGGGAATTAAAAATTCTGGCTGAAGATACCTCATCACATCAATACTATTGACCCATCCGGCTAGATCTCTGTATGGAGTACCGCGAATCGTATATAGGTTTGGAAAGGTTTTATAAAAATTATCTCCAGGAAATAATGCTTTCTTTTCTGGTAACCAAACAAATAATTGATCGTTAGTTTCTCCAGGAGCATGAAAAAGCTCTACTTTCACACCACCGACTTCGAATTTAATTTTATCTGAAAATGTTTTTGTTGGATAAAGAAGACCGGGCTGTCGTCCGTCCCTACCAATCTCTAAGAAAGGCCCTATACCATTATTCTCTACTTCAGATTTAGGGAGAGAATTACCAAACATTCGGTTACTTCGAGCAGAGATAATAGGGCGAATTATACCGATCACTCTTGAGAGGTACTCTTCTGTTGAATCATGTGCATAGATATCAGGATTGGAGTCTTCTGCAAATACAGTCGCTCCATATGTGTGATCTCCGTGATTGTGTGTGTAGATGATTGCTTCGATGGGATTTGAGTTTATTGCATCGAATAAAGCTTTCACTTCTCTGGCTGTTTCTATAGTGCCAGTTGTGTCAATAATAATATTGGAATTTTCTCCCTCTACAAGAATTGCATTAGCAAGAGCATATCCAATAGCAACATGAACCCCTTCGGTGACTTCTATGACTTCTTTTTTGAACTCAGATGTATGTGCTATGAGATCATCAGGAGTCGGACTCTTAGAAGCTTCTATAGATGTTGTTTCTGAACAGCTAAAAATTATGAAGAAGAATGGAATAAAAAAGAGGAATTTCATATAAAAAATTATATTAGTTATTAGTATTTAGAACTTTCATCCAACGCCTAGATTTATACCTCATAGCCAGCAAAACCCCTTTCAAGAAATAATCTGCTATCAAAGTAGCATATATCCACTCAATAGACAGTCCTAAGCGATAGAATAAATATGCGAGCGGAACTCTAACAAGCACCAGACCAATCATAGTTATTATCAAAGGTGATTTAGTATCTCCAGCACCTCTAACGGCTCCGCCAATAGAAAACTCAATTGCCATAAATGGTTGCATGATTCCCAACATCCAGACAAATATAACTGCCTTATCTACAACATCAATATCATCAATAAAAAAGGTAGCTAGCTCTCTAGAGAAAACAGCCAAGATAATGCCTAGCGTACCCATAGACAGAACGGTCATTAGGGCAGCTTTGAAACCAGAATCATAGGCCTTATCAGGATCAGAAGCTCCTAAGTGTTGACCGGTTAGAGTTGCCCCAGCTATTGCAAAACCATTACCAACGGTGAATGAGAGCATCAATACATTTACTCCTATACCGTAAGCAGCAACTGCATCTGTTCCATAAAGTGCGACTATCCAGAAAAAAGACAACATACCAAATTGGAAAATGAATGACTCGAGACCGGCTGGATAACTAATAGTTATTAGCTGACCTAATCTTTCGCGCGTCATAGAGCCTGCTTTCCCTATACTCACTGCTAAACGTTTTCCAAACCATAAAGCAAGAACCAGTAGAGAATTAAACGTGAATGCTAAGCCACCCGCTAAGGCAGCACCCACAACACCCATTTGAGGCATGCCGTATCTGCCTTCAACCAAACCTAGCAAGAGAATGATATTAACTATATTAGTTAGCAAACCAATATACAAAGGAGTTTTAGCATCTCCTGCCGCTCTTTGTGCTGTTCCTAAAACCATAGATATAGCAAAGACAGGAGTAAATCCCACAAGTATTTTAGTATAGGTAACAGATAAATTTTTTGAAACTTCATCTAAGCCAAAAAGACCGATCATAGAGTCAGCACCTAACCATAAAAGAATGCATGTAAAGAAGGATATCAATAAACACAAACCTAAAGACGCTCTAGTTACTTGAGCTGCCTCTTCAGCATCACCTGAACCTATAGCCCTTGCAACAAGTGCTGTTGTTCCTGCCATCACTGCCATTAACAAAGCTTGAAAAACCCAAAAGATTCTTTGTCCTGTACCAACTGCAGCAACCGCTTCAGCTCCAAGTGAACCTACCATTTTTATGGAAACCAGGCCTACAGAGGCAAATAATAAATTACTTAAAATTGAAGGCCACGCAAGACCCCACACACTCAGGGATTCTGGATGAGTTATTTCTACAGATTCATCTTGGGTCTGTGCCTTATCAACTTCGGTGGACATAAAAAAGACTGTTATAGTATCACATTCACAGTACTGAATTATGGCCAAACTTTACTTTAACTACTCCTCTATGAACGCTGGTAAATCTACCATGCTGCTCCAGTCGAATCATAACTATCTAGAAAGAGGCATGAAGCCTCAAATCTATACCTCTGACTTAGATAATCGATATGGATCTGGTGAAATAGTTTCAAGAATTGGTTTAAAAGCAAAATCTAATACTTTTAATACAAAAACAAATATTTACAAGGATATATTAAACAAAAATAATAATGATCTTGTGGATTGTGTTCTAGTAGATGAAGCTCAGTTCTTGACGGAATCACAAGTTGAGCAATTGGGAAGAATTGTAGATGAATTAAATATACCAGTCTTAGCCTTTGGTATTAGAACTGATTTTCAGGGGAAGCTCTTTGAAGGAAGTAAATTTTTATTGGCCTGGGCCGATAACTTAAAAGAGATCAAGACAGTCTGTCATTGTGGTAGAAAAGCAACAATGGTTCTTAGGGTAGATGACGAAGGAAATATAATGGCTGATGGATCTCAAATTGAAATAGGCGGAGAGGAAAGATATGTTTCAGTCTGTAGAAAACACTTCAAAGAGAAAAAGATAGCTTAGTATTAAAGTATTCCTACCATGAATCCAGTTAAGCAAGATGCTAATAAAGCAGCCCATAATGCCTTTCCAGAGACAGAAATTAGATCCATTCTTCTTTCAGGTACCATCGCACTAATACCGCTAAGCAATATACCGACGCTGCTGAGATTCGCAAAACCACATAAAGCATAAAGCATTATAAGTCTGCTTTTTTCACTCAAATCATAAGTCTCTACGTCAGATAAATAAAGATAGGCTACAAATTCATTAAGAGCTGTCTTAACACCCAATAACTGACCTGCTGCAAGAGATTCACTCCAAGGTATTCCCATAAACCATGCAAGGGGAACAAAAATATAACCAAGGATTAGTTCTAGCGTAATAGGATCGCCATTGAAATTAGGTAGCAAACCCAGAATTGCGTTTAACAAAAAAACTAATGCCATTACAACAATGAGCATCGCACTAATATTAAGAAACATATCCAAACCATTCTTGGTACCTTGAGTAACAGCGTCCATAGTACTTGAGTACAAATCATCTGCTTGCTCATCAGGAAATTCGGTTTTAATGTCACTAGGAATCATCATATTGGCATACATAATGCCAGCAGGAACAGATATTAATGACGCCGATAGAAAGTGGCCAATTAAACCTGGTCCATAAATAGGCGTAAGCATTGTGGTGTATACGACCATCACCGACCCTGCAATAGTTGACATGCCCACTGTCATTATTATCAGCAGTTCATGTCTAGTCATAGACGCAAGATAAGGTCGAATAAGCAAAGGAGCTTCTACTTGGCCCAAGAATACGTTTGCAGTTGCACCAAGACCGATAGGTCCACCAACATTCAAAGGTCTTTTGAAAAGAACAGATAAAGCATTAACTATGAAGGGAATAACTCTTAAATGCCATAAAAGAGCAGATAGAGCTGACATCAATATGACCAAGGTAAGACCCCCAAATGCAAAGATGAAAGTACCTCCGGGATTGGCTATATCGAATGGCGCATTAGGAGCTCCATCAGCGAGATATCCAAAAACAAATCCAGTTCCATAATCATTCGCAGCTTTAAGGACCATTACCCCTTCTGAAAGTTTACCAAATAAAGAACTGATGATTTCTACCTTAGTCAGTGCTACTACTAAAATAAACTGTAACAGTATTCCACTAAGAACATATCTAAGTTTTATAGACCTTATATCCTCACTAAAAATTGCCCCTAAGGCAAGTAGACCAAATAAACCCAGAGTTGGCTGTAAATATTCCATTAGGATAGTTTAATTTCTTTTAGTCTTTCTTGCAGATAATCTTCAGCTAAAATTCCATCTGGATAGGAATTTGGATTATCAATACTTATCTGATTATCAAGCGTCTCAATATACCAATCCGGATTAGGATGGACAAAAAAAGGAATTGAATACCTAGAAGATTCCATTTCATTGCCTATTGCTTTAACCCTATGTGTAGTTGATTTTAAATTATTATTGGTAAGCCTTTGTAGCATATCTCCAATATTACAAATAATTACGCCGTCATCTACCGAAGCCCTTAGCCACTCATTTTGATTTGACAGTATTTCTAAACCAGCCTGTTGACCGCCTATAAGCAGTGTAATCAAGTTAATATCTTCATGAGCACCCGCCCTTTCACCTATATCAATTGAGTTTATGGGCGGATAATGTATTACTCTCATTATGCTATTACCTTTATTTGTTATTGATTTAAAGTAATCAGATTGCAAATTAAGGTAAAGGGATATTGCCTTTAGAAGTTCGTTGCCTAGCTCGTCAAACTGCAAAAATAATTGATTAGTTTTTTCTGTAAAGGAAGAAATATCGCTTACATCTAAATTATCATGCATCCACCTTCTGTAAGGATCTTTTTTTTCTAAATCGCGTCCGACATGCCAAAATTCTTTCAGGTCAGCAATATTAGCATCCTTAGCGGTTTCAACCTGAAAAGGCGTGTAACCCCTTGCCCCTCCATACTCTGGCCTGAAATATTCTTTTTTTTTCTCTTCAGGAAATGAAAAAAATTGAATAAACATTTCTTGAACTTCATTTACAAGCTCGGTATCTACTCCGTGATTTTTAATTCCACAAAAACCCCATTGTTTAAAGCTTTCTCCAAGATTATTCGAGAAAGAAGCAAGATCATTATCAAGATCTTCAAGAGATAGAACTGAGAAAGGAGCTTCCAATTTAATATTTATTTATAATTAATCTTTTTCAGCTAGATTATAGACCATATGAACACAATATACGGATTTGGAAATGCCTTGGTAGATATAGAAATACGAATTAGTGAGATTCAACTTCAAGATATCGAGATAAAAAAAGGCAGCATGAAACATATTGCTACAGAAGAACTGACAATATATTTGGAGACATATTCTAAAAATATTCATTCGAAATTGCCTGGTGGCTCTATTGCTAATTCTCTCTATGCGGCAAATAAACATGGTGCTAAGACTCATTATTCGTGTTCATTAGGCGATGATGAATACGGTCAATACTTCATAGATAGCTTTAAGGATGAATTAGGAGATGTTTCCTATTCAAGATCTAATCTAGACACAGGAATTTGTCTAATATTTGTTACGCCTGATGGGCAAAGAACTATGGCAGCTCATCTAGGAGCTAATCTAGATCTTAGCCCCAAGAGTCTAAATATCGATAAGTTAAAGCAATCTAAATATCTTCTATTTGATAATTTTAGTTTATCTACAAACAACGGATTAAGTACTGCTCAGAGTGCATTGGAAGAGAGTGCTGATTTAAAAATATGTTTTGGAATATCTGATGCATCTCTCATAGAAGAAAATCTTAGTAATCTCATGTGGTTAAGTTCAAGAAAATTACATATGCTCTACGGTAATCAAATTGAAATGTCTGCAATCAAGAAATTAATTTCTATGAATACGAACAATACCCTAGTTACAGATGGTGAAAACGGAGCTCGTTATAACGAACAATACGTAGAAGCCCCTAAAATTAATATGATAAATTCTAATGGTGCAGGAGATGCTTTAATCGGGACCTTCTTATCTTGTTTAGAAAATTCCGACTCAATAGAATCACTGATGAAATCAGTTAATTATGCATCCAAAGTTTGCAGCGCAAACGGTCCAAGACTTCTATAAAAAAAACGCCACATATAGTGGCGTCTTTTTAATTTTATGAATTTAGAATTGATACTTAAATCCTAAGTTCCATTGGTAAGAAGATTGTCCATTGTTATTGTAAACTCTCAATCCGTCATCTGGATCTACACCAACAATATTATATCTACCCTCTGAATCATAAGGATTATCACGATCAAGCTCTATTTGCCTGCTTCTATTACTATATTCAGTAATTATTCCTTTATCGTCATCGATCAAGTTAAGCAAATTAGTGATATCTAAATAAACAATTACTTTATGACCTTCCATAACTTCAATATCTTGAGTAATTCTTAAATCTAAAGAAGAATTCCAAGGACTATTAAATGCGTTTCTTGGAACTATTGTTCCTTTGTAACTAGAAAGACCGGATGAATTTACATGTGCCATTACAGCATCTGCTACAGCAGTACTTGCAAAAACAACATTCGGATCTGAAGCGCCTGTAGGTATGTAAGCAGCGTCATATCCACCATCGCTTTTATCATTCGCGAAAGCATCATCATAGCCATCAAATGTAACACTATAAGGCTCTCCTGATTTTCTTACGTAAACTAAAGAGAATCTAGTATCGTTGTTACCTATTAGTTGTGTTGTGTAATCTAAGCTAGAGATAAACTTGTGCTCAACCATAAAGTTTGACCTTGCAGCATTTATATTCTCACCATCTGCTCTCACAGATCTACCATAAGAACTTTCACTTTGAGCACTGGTAAGTTCAAACACATCGTTAGCTCTCATTTTGGTGTAACCAGCAAACCAATTCACATCACCAAACTGTTTCGCGGTAGATATAGTCCAAGCTTCAGTAGTTCCTTGGTCCGTATTAGTTAACCTATAGTCGCCTCTTCCGCCGTAGATTCCCCTACCATCAGCCAGTGTGCCTTCTTGCTCTAGACCTAAATCAGTAAAGAAAATAGCCTGTCTAACTTCATCAAGATTATATTCAAGCGTTACATCCCAGCCACCTTGGGTCAAAATATCTAGAGCTAAGCTTGTTCTCCATGAAGATGGTGCTTCAAAGTTTGGATCTGTACTTTGAGCAACTCCATAAGGACTGTCTCCTGATGGAACGGTGTATTTTGAACCTGCTCCTAACCAAAATGCAGTTGGATCTCCTTTAGGCATTGGACCAGGAAAATTACTTGCAGATGTATCGTAATCATACCAACCTCTGTAATCACCTGTTGCACCTGTTCTAGAGTATGCATTTCCGTACCAAACTCTTGGGATTCTTCCCATGAATAATCCTCGTCCACCTCGCAAGGTAGCAGCAACTACATTTTCCCTATTAGAGAAAAAGTCTGTTGCATCCATATTAAAAGAGAATCTTGGCTGAAGAAGATTGAAATCAAATGTTTCAGCATTAGAGAATCCATATTCTTTAACGAAGTTTACGTTAGTAGCTGGGGCAATAGGAGTTTCAACAGCGTCATACCTAAGTCCAAACATAACTGTTAAATCATTATTAACGAACCATTTATCTTGAATGTAGAGAGAAGTCTTTTCTACTTCAAAATCTGCTGCCATTGTTCCAACAGCATCATGACCAGCATATGGTTCATGGATTCTTAATCTACTCCAAATACCATTCTTGTAATCTTCAAAACTATCAAATCTTACTTCGCCGTTATATCTAGCGATGAATAAGTTAACGACATCAGAATTATCAGATTCGTAACCTACAGTATATAAATGATCGTCATTATCATAGTCTGCTTTCAAGGTAAGGAATTCACTCTCAACATTAATTAAGTTTGCTCCTCTATATCTGTCTCCACCTAGAAATACGTTATCTCCACCAATTCTAATATTCATTTCGGGAAAGAAGTCATCTCCGTATGAGGCATCATCTTCTTCCATTTCATATGAGGTATACTTAAATTTAGTCGACAATCTATCTGACCAATCGCTGTATAAAGTAAATGAAGCTCGATCTATCTCTGGGGGCTTGTAGTACCAGTTATTACTGAATACTGTTTCACCATAATTATATCTTTGCGGTGTTAAATCTTCAGAGTGTGAAAGGTTTAAAGTTGCTCTATGGTCATCACTGATAACGGCATCTAATTTAACTGTCCACTCTTCGTGAGTTTCATCAAATGTTACAAGATTAATGTAACCAGCATCGTACCCACCGTAGTTATCAATGGTGTATTGCCTAATCTCATTAGCGAGTGCAGTAGTAACTGTTTCCCCTTTGATTTGGGCATTACTATCTACTGTTCCATACAGTCCTGGCAATGATGTTGTGTTTTCTTCATAACCTACGAAAAAGAAAAGTCTATCTTTGATGATTGGGCCTGCAAAAGTAAAAGCCATGACTTCATCTTCAAACTCAGGAAAATCTTCACCTAGATAATCTCCTACATTGCCTTCGTCTCTGTTTTGATAGAAAGCAGAACCATGAAACTCATTAGTACCAGATTTTGTAACTACAGCTATCGATCCACCAGTTGTGTTACCTCTAGAAACATCAAAAGGAGTAATATCAACTGAAATTTGATCAACGAAGTCCATACTTACCGGATTCTTCATTGTTCCAAACCCATTATCATTTAGTCCAAATGGATCATTAAAGCTGACACCATCTATAGTGAAATCATTAAATTTTGTATTAGCTCCCATGACACTAATTTCAGCATCACGACCCACCCCACCATTAACAGATACCCTAGGATCCATTTTAGCGAAATCAGCAACGGAACGATTAATCGTTGGGATAGCATTCATATCATCACGAGTAAGAACTGTACTAGTTCCCATTTTAAATGCCTCAGCTGGTTTAGCAGTCACCACAATTTCATCAGCAGCTGAAGAACTTGTTAATGTGACTCCGAAAGAAAGCGGATCACCCAAATTAAGGTATAAGCCATCTATGGATTCAGAATCATAACCAGGTGCGGTTATTTTAACTGTATATGGACCACCTAAAGGCAGGAATGTAAGCCTAAAGCTTCCAGAAGAGCCAGATGTAGTCGTTTTTGTTATGCCAGTTGGTGTATGCTCTGCAACAACAGTTGCTCCAGATACATTCACAGTTCCTCTCATCCCAGAAGTCGTATCGACATCAGCAAAGAAAGGTAAACTTAAACAGACAACAGAAGAAAAAAGAAATACTTTTTTGAAGAGTGTTTTCATTGGTTACCCCAAAATTAATTAGAAAAAAAGTTCTTATATATCTTATACCTTGTTAGTCACAAAAGGTATAAAAATAGACTTATATTTCTATCTTTTTCACAATGACGTCACATCTAGATGAATTTTTAATGTTTGAGATCGCAAAAACTTGAATTAAGAAAGAATTCTATCTTTCCCCATGTAACTTCTAAGCACATCTGGAATCGCAACAGATCCATCAGATTCTTGATAATTTTCGAGAATTGCCAGAACAGTTCTACTTAGAGCTAGGCCGGAACCATTAATGGTATTGAGTAGTTCTATTTTGTTATTTGATGGATTTTTCCAACGAGCTTTCATTCTTCTTGCTTGAAAATCTCTAAAATTTGAACAAGAAGAAATTTCTCTATAGGCTTCTTGAGACGGTACCCAGACCTCTAGGTCATAAGTTTTAGCTGCACTAAAACCTATATCTCCTGAACACAAGGATACTTTTCTATAGGGAAGTTCCAGTTTTTGTAATATTGCCTCAGCATGTCCAGTTAATTCCTCTAAAGCCTCTTCGGAATCACTAGACTCTACCGCTTGAACAAGTTCAACTTTTTCAAACTGATGCAACCTCATTATACCTCTAGTGTCTTTTCCATAACTGCCTGCCTCGCTCCTAAAGCATGGAGTGTGGCATACGTACTTGAGCGGTAACGTTTCAGATTCTAAGATCTCATCTCTAAGTAAATTTGTAACTGGGACCTCAGCGGTAGATGTTAAATAGAAATTATTTTCGCCGTCTATTTTAAATAAATCTTCTTCAAACTTGGGAAGTTGACCAGTACCGATTAATGATTCTTTATTCACAATATAAGGGACATAAACTTCTTCATACCCATGATCTTTTACATGAGTATCTAGCATGAAATTTAATAATGCTCTCTGCAAGTGAGCAATCTCATTCTTTAATACTTTAAATCTAGAGCCGGTTATTTTTACACCAGCCTCCATGTCTATTCCTCTATTATCACCAATTTCTAAATGATCCTTTGGTGAGAAATTAAATTGTCTAGGCGAGCCGACACTAATTATTTCTAAATTTTCATCTTCATTTTTTCCATCTGGAACATCTTCATCTATCAAGTTAGGTAAAGACAAAACAAACTGATTAATATCCTCGAGTAAATCATCAAGGGTTTTGGATTGTGTTTTGATAAGAGCAGTTAATTCAGAAGCTTGTTCTTTTAATTGAGTGGAGTCTTTACCTTCTTTAACGGCAAGTCCAATTTCTTTTGAAATGTCATTTAGCTTTGATTGCTGTTCTTCATTAGATCCTTGCAACTCTTTCCTTTCTGATTCGAGATCATTCCAGGTGTTTTGATCAAAATTGAATCCTCGTCTGCTAAGATTAAGAGCAACTTCGCTGGTTTCTTTTCTAAGTTTTTTTGGATCAAGCATACTGATATTTTAAAGACTTTTAGTGATAAACAACATCTATACCTTCAGGAATAGAAATCTCTAGATCAGATTCTTCAAAACTAGACCAAGATATATTATTGAGTTGTAATTTTACATCCTGATTAAAGGAATCTATATACCTCAAAGAAACTAGATTATTTTTAATAAAATTAATAAATAATTTTTCCATAAAACTCTCCTTACTTTTTGGCGTGATTAAACAGGAGGTCTGATTATTTTTAACTTCACAGTAATCTACTAAATATAACTCGTTTAGGTCGTCTATTTCTGAAATGAAAATACTGATTGGTGTATTGGTAAAATAATCTTCTCTAGGAAGAATATCTAATTGGTCGAGTTCAAGATCTAATTTATAAAGATACTCACCATCTGTAGATATCATTTCATTAATGGGTTCTTTATATTCAATTTTAAATTGACCAGATCGATTGGCTTTAATCTCACCCCCAACAGTTCTTTTCTTAAAGTCTATTTCTGTAGTTTGGATGAATTGGGCTGTTATGTGTTGTTTACTATTCAGAAATTCAAATAAATTATCTTTATTTATATCTGCGCTATAGTTAAAACAGCACATTGTTGATAAGAAAAAAAGGATAGATAATTTTTGCATTAATTCAAGTCTATAACTTTCCCTGACATATATTCGGGTATCTTTACATTGAGCAGATTTAATATTGTTGGAGCAATATCTAGTTGATGTACTTTACTAATTTCCGCTTTTGAGACATTACCGCCCATAGCAAAGAATATCCCCTCCATTTCTTTATTATTGGCAGGATCATAGCCATGCATTCCTTTGGGTGGATTAGAGCTTTTCCTAGAAACCAACATATTAGGTACGGTAGTAGTCACAATAATATCTCCCGTTCTATTGTCATGGAGCATATTGTATTCAGGTGGGAGATTACTTTTATCCCATACAGATAGGGAATTGTTTGCTTGCAAGACTGTCTTGGCTAAGGCCATGTCCTTAGGATTGTCTAAGAAAATATGTCCTACCGCAGGGCCTATAGAAAGACGAGCACTTATATTATTACTCTTTATTATCTCTTTTAAATTTATAAAGTTTGAAACATTCGACATCCCGTGATCGCTAACAACCAAAAGCGTTACCTTGTTCCATAAATCTCTAGAAGAAATTGCATTAATTAAATTAAGTAATTCTTGATCTTGTCTTTTAAGTTGGTTGATAACTGTGGAGTCAAGAGCGCCGTTTTCATGAGAAATAGAGTCCGTGCCATGCCACCAAGACATAATTAATCTTGGTCGCAATCGATCTTCTAGATCAAGCCATTCTAAAATTTTTTTTGTTTTACTTTTTTCTGAAATGCGACCATTAAATGGGGCTTTACTGTAAGAAATCTTAGTCCCGTTCCAGTCTGTCTCTGATCCAACCCAAAAATAAGTAGCTGTTTTTAAGTTATTTCTTTCCAATAGAGCCCATATGGGTTCAGATTCAATCCAACTGGCATCTGGACTATAGCTATAAGAGCCTCTATTTTTATCGTAAAAGGAGTTATGAAGAATTCCATGTTTATCGGGAGTTACTCCAGTAGCCATGGACACATGAGCAGGAAAAGTTGAAGATTGAAAAACTGGTATTAAAGAGCCTGCCTTCAAGCCATTTTGCTTAATATAAGTGAAGCCTCCATCTTGCGTTAACTCAGGAAAATCATATCGAACACCATCCATTGAAATGATGATGACAATATTATCTTCAGAATATAGATAGAAACTAGAGAAAATTAAAAAGAGAAATAGTTTCTTCAAATTAATCCTCAGGAGGTGGAGGGATCAATACTTCTCTATTTCCGTTTGAGGCCATTGGACTTAGAACACCTGTTTCTTCCATTGTCTCTATCATTCTTGCTGCTCTGTTATAACCTATTCTTAGTCTTCTTTGAACAGCTGAAATGGAAGCTCTTCTTGATTGAGCGACAAAGGCTACGGCTTCGTCATAAAGTTCGTCTTTTTCGGCATCGTCGTCATCTGATGCAATACCTGGCATACCCGCAACAGCGCCTTCTTCTTTTGTCACTTCTTCAAGATAATCTGCCTTACCTCTTTGCCTCCAATCATCCGCCACTCTCTGGACTTCATCATCACCCACGAAGGCTCCATGAACTCTTTGAGGAATAGAGGTACCTGGTGCTAAATACAACATGTCTCCTTTTCCTAGAAGCTGCTCAGCGCCCCCTTGATCCAATATAACCCTTGAATCCATTTTTGAGGCCACTTGGAATGCAACTCTTGAAGATATATTTGCTTTGATTAAACCAGTAATTACATCGACTGAAGGTCTTTGGGTAGCTAAAAGCATATGGATTCCAGCTGCCCTCGCTTTTTGTGCAATTCTCGCAATTAGCTGTTCAGCGGTTTTTCCAACTACCATCATCAGATCGGCCAACTCATCAACTGCAAGAACAATCAAAGGTAATTCTTCTAAATCTGGAGCTTCTTCTCCTTCTTCGGCTTCATTAATTTTCCACGTTGGATCTTTAAGGGGCTCACCGGAAGCAGCAGCATCGCTTACTTTTTTATTGAATCCATTTAAGTTCCTTACGCCCAAATGTGCCATTAGCTTATAACGTCTTTCCATTTCATTCACACACCACCTGAGGCCACTTGAAGCCTCCTTCATATCTGTTATGACTGGAGCTAATAAGTGAGGAATATCCTCATAGACAGAAAGTTCAAGCATTTTTGGATCTATTAAAATAAGTCTGACCTGTTCTGGACTCGCTTTATACAAGATACTGATAAGCATGGCGTTAATAGCTACAGATTTACCCGATCCTGTAGTTCCAGCCACCAACAAGTGAGGCATTCCAGCAAGATCAGCTACTACAGCTGAGCCACTTATATCTTTTCCTAAGGCAACGGTGATAGGACTTTTTGCATCATCATAAGTTTTACTTGAAAGCACTTCGCTCAAAAGAACAGGTTGCCTGTCTTCTCTTGGGACCTCTATACCTATCGTATCTTTGCCTTCAATAACCTCGACAATCCTCACGCTAGTTTTAGACAAAGAGCGAGCTAGATCTTTGCTAATATTAGATATTTGATTAACTTTTAATCCACTTGGAAGTTTTAGCTCTAGTCTAATAACAACTGGACCTGGTTGAATCGACTCTACTTCTACCTCATTAATATTATATTCAGCTAACTTGGATACAACCAATTCTCCCAGTCTTCTCAGAGAGTCTTCAGATGTTTCGTCTGATTCCTGATGTTTATTCTCGTCCAACAAAGAAAGCTTAGGAGGAGCAGAAGATTCTTTATATTCGAAGAGCTCTGTTTGTTTCTCTTCTTCTACTCTTTTACTAGTTTCAATTGCGGGTTTAGGCTTAATCACTTCAACAGGTTTGGCAATCTCTTTTGCCTTAGCACTGACAATTACTTTCTCTTGTCTTTCAATCTTTTCCTTTCTTAATTGCTGCTTCTCCTTTAAAAGAGATAAGAAATTAGACAGCCTATCACCAAGAGACGATCCCGAAGAAAGTAATAATTCTTGTAATTTATTTATCAAAGCAACCCAAGACACCTCAAGGGAGAGAGTCAAACCTAATAAAAGGGATGCAGTGAACAAAAGTAAACTACCTGTAAAACTCAGTGGAATAATAAATATAGAAGAAATTCTTGATCCAATTAAGCCTCCTCCCTCTTGAGGAAGAAAACTTACACCTGGTTCCATTATCAAAGCGAATAAAGTAGAACCAGAGACAATAACTAAAGCCCAACCAAATATTTTAAGTCCCAAAAGCCCTGTATAGATATCAGAAAATGGAACCTTGTGCCTTGAAAGAAAGAAATGCCTTACTAGTGGCCATAACAACCAATAAACTAAAATATAAGACATATATCCGAAGAGAGTTAATAGGAAATCACTCAAGTAAGCGCCCCAACTGCCAACTGCATTTAAAATTTGATTATCCAGTGCATCCCCACTGAAAACTTTCGTATTCCAGCCTGAGTCTCTAGGTGAAAAAGTAGCGAGAGCAAGAAGTATAAAGATACCCAAAAACCCCTGAACAATTAGCCAGGAATCAAGGATCAGTTTATTTAGCCGTATACGGGACACCGATACAGCTTGGTTCGATGATTTTTTTGTTGCTTGAGATTTTTTTACCACTAACAAATCTAATTTTAAAGTATTGTATAGTTAAATAAGAAGATCTTCTAATCAGAATAACTAATTTTTGATGATAACTATATAATTGACACTATGGAAAGTATAAAAAGAAAACTCGTAATATTAGGATCAGGCCCCGCCGGATACACGGCTGCAGTTTATGCAGCTAGGGCTGGACTAGATCCTTGTTTAATAACAGGAATGGAACAAGGAGGACAACTTACAACTACAACAGATGTAGAAAATTGGCCTGGAGATAGTGACGGTCTGCAAGGACCTGATTTAATGGACAGAATGCTTAAACATGTTGAATCTCTCGATGTAGAAGTCATTTTTGATCACATAGAATCAGCAGATCTGAGTTCTAAAATGTTTAATCTAACTGGTAATGTAAATGCTTATGAATCTGATGCATTGATTATTGCAACTGGAGCCTCTGCTCAATATTTGGGCCTTGATAGTGAGCAAAAATATATGGGTAAAGGTGTGAGTGCCTGCGCTACTTGTGATGGATTCTTTTACAAAGATAAAGATGTTGCTGTTATTGGTGGAGGAAATACAGCGGTTGAAGAGGCCTTATATCTATCCAATCTTTGCTCTTCAGTTACCTTAATTCATCGAAGAGACTCACTAAGAGCGGAAAAAATTCTACAAGAAAGATTATTTAAAAAGGAAAGAGAAGGAAATGTAGAGATCATTTGGGACCATGAACTCATAGAAGTACTGGGTGATGATAATGTAGTAAACGGTATAAAAATTAAAAGCACTAAAGACTCTTCAGAAAGTGATGTAACTCTTTCTGGTCTTTTTGTGGCAATTGGACACAAACCAAATACTGATCTATTCATCGATCAGCTAGATATGGCTAATGGTTATCTCAAGATAATTTCAGGTACAGATGGCAATAGTACTAGAACTAGTATTCCGGGAGTATTTGCTGCTGGAGATGTATCTGATCATATTTACAGACAGGCTATCACTTCAGCGGGGTCAGGATGCATGGCAGCCTTAGATGCTGAAAAATTTCTAGCAGAAGACTGATATGGAATTTCTGAATATTAAGCAGCAAGACTCTATAGCTATCGTCAGCATAAATAGACCTGCGGCTATGAATGCTCTTAGTAAGGATGTTTTAAAAGAGTTCTGCTCTCTTCAAGAATATTTTAGAAAAGACTTAGAGACAAGAGTGATTATTTTTACAGGCGAGGGAGATCACTTCTCAGCTGGAGCAGATCTAAAAGAGAAAGCTCAACTGTCATCTAAGCTTGAGTCTTGGAGAAATAATTTCGGTAAACCAGCTATCAAATCCATCTTAGATATTGATCAAATAACAATTGCCGCCGTAAATGGTTATTGTCTGGGAGGTGCTGCTTGCATAGCTTCTGCTTGTGACTTTCGTGTAGCAAGCTCCAAAGCAATACTTGGTTATCCGGAGATAAATTTAGGCATCAATTTAAACTGGCTTGGATTGCCTTTAGCAGTAAGATTAATTGGTCCTGCAAAAGCAAAAAAGATGGTTATTGGTGGTGAAAACGAAAATGCAGAAACTCTATTAACATGGGGTTTTTATGATGAAGTCTGTAAGCCTGATGAATTGATGGAGAAAGCGCTTGAGATGGCTCATTTATATGCTGCGAAGTCTCCTATCGCAGCACAAATGATAAAGAGAAGCGTCAACAACCTTGTGTATAAGAATGATGAGTCAATAATGCATATGGATTATGACCAAACATTATTGACACACGAAACTAGGGACAGAAAAGAAGCTGTTACAGCATTCTTTGAAAAGAGAAATCCTAAATTTACAGGTGATTAAGCTCTAGCACTTGAGTTCATTGCACTCAGGGCATCCTGATATTCTTCAACCATAGAGTCAACTGCCTCTCTGACTGTCGGAACATCATGTAGATTTCCTATTCCTTGCCCTGCTCCCCAAATATCTTTCCAAGCCTTGCTTTCATTGTTACCGGTTGATTTAGATTTATCCATATCTTTTCCTGAACTACCAAAATTCATATCATTTTTGTCAGCATAAGGTAAGTCTTCTGGATCCAATCCCGCGTTGACAACACTCGGTCTTAGGTAATTGCCATTAACTCCAGTAAAAGTTGAAGAGTACATAATGTCATTAGCATTGCTATCAACGATCATATCTTTATATCCATCTGATGCATTAGCTTCTTGAGTCGCAATAAATCTAGTGCCTACATAAGCAAAATCAGCACCCATTGCTTGAGCGGATAATACTGAAGCTCCATGTGAAATACTTCCGGATAGAGCAACTGGGCCATCAAAAAATTCCCTGACTTCTCTTACTAAAGCAAATGGGCTTAAGGTTCCTGCATGACCACCTGCTCCTGCACAAACTAATATAAGACCATCAGCTCCTTCATCAACAGCTTTTTTAGCATGTCGAATATTAATCACGTCATGCATGACCGCGCCACCGTAACTATGTACGGCGTCAACAACAAACTTAGGTGCCCTAAGACTTGTGATGATGATTGGGACTTCATGCTCAACACAAACATTCATATCATGTTCCAATCTATTGTTTGAGTGATGACATATTTGATTCACAGCAAAAGGGGCAACAACAGCATCAGGATTTTGTTCTTTATATTCCAACAGTTCCTGTTTCATCATTGATATCCATTCACCAAGCTTTTCTTCAGGTCTAGCATTTAATGCAGGAAAAGACCCAACGACTCCAGCCTTACATTGAGCTAAAACAAGCTCTGGATAAGAAACAGTAAATAGAGGTGCTCCAATTACAGGTATTCTTGTTTTGTCTTTTAAAAAATTTACAACGTCCATATTTACTCCTATCTTGACTTATTTATTGATTGATTATTGATTTGAAACCCAAAATACAGCAATACCAACCAAGCTGAGTATGATGACCACAGCAGCGATGGCATCTAACTTACTATCCTCTTCTCGCATTACTTCTTTTTCTTCTTCTGTGTGATGAGTTGCCATAAATTTCTCCTTTTAATTTAAATTGACTAAGACTCTTCCTACTTGGCCACCTTTTAAAATAGTAGAGATCTCCGCATCTAGGTTTTCCAGATTCACTTCTCTCACAGTATGGGATAAATCAAGACTCCAATCACTGGCAAAATTATTCCAGATTTGAGTCTTTTGCTCTATAGAGATTTCTACAGAATCTATTCCAAGTAGTGCATTCCCTCTTAAAATAAATGGAAAAATTGAACTCTCAAATGAAGGGCCACCAACCATGCCACTGCAAGCCACGGCTCCACCGGGCTTAAGGGACGCAAGCATTAATGTTAAGATATTTCCACTGACTACATCAACTCCAAAATCCCATATACTTTTCCCCACCGGAGTTCTAGTCATTTCTGAAAGCCCTTCTCTTGAAACAACCTCAGATGCTCCTAAATTTTTAAGTAATTCTTCTTGCGAATCTTTTCCTGTGATGGCTGTTACGTTAGACCCTAGTTTAGACAGCAGCATTAAGGCAATAGAACCTACGCCACCAGTTGAACCTGAAACAATTGAACTAGTTCCATCAAAGCCTTGGTGGGAATTATGCTTATCAAGAGCAAAGACAGATAAACCCGCCGTTAAACCAGCCGTACCGAGACACATAGAGTCTTTTTCTTCCAAACCAGCAGGAAGTGGAATAGCCCATGAAGATGGGACTCTAATATATTGTCCAAAACCACCAGCAGTATTCATACCTAAGTCGTATCCCGTAACAATCACACTATCACCTTCCTTGAAAGAAGAGTTATTAGATTCTTCAATAATACCTACAGCATCTATTCCGGGAGTATGTGGATAATTTCTGGTAACACCTGGTGATCCAGAAGCAGAAAGTGCATCCTTATAGTTTAGTGATGAGTAATTCACTTTTATAAGCAGATCGCCTTCAGGTAAATCACTAATTGATTTTTCTATGATAGAAACCTTATTTCCTTCTTCAGTTTTAACCGACTCTAAAGCTTTAAATGTTTTCATGATGTATAACGGTCTCTATTGATTAAATCGTAAAATTTGACGACAGATTTCTCTAAGATTAACTGCATTGAAAAGGCAAATCTTTCAGAAAGATTTTTCTTCTCTATATATTCTATTTCGAAAAGCGTTGCATCTTTTGAAAGATTGACTAAATAATTATCTGAAGTCTCGAGGGAGTCAACCAGCCCTACTCTGACGGCTTCTTCACCTTGCCAGACTTCACCAGTAGCTACAACAGCTGTATCTACTTCTGGTCTTTGTTCTTTAACAAAATCTTTAAAAATGACATGTAAATCTTCTAAATCGGCTTTGAATTTCTCTCTTCCATCCTCAGTATTTTCTCCAAGAGTAGTTAGAGTTCTTTTAAATTCTCCAGCAGTATGTAACTCAAAATCTATTAGGTTCTTTTTAAGCAATCTATGAAAATTAGGCAACTGAGCTATAACACCGATCGAACCAACAATAGCCCACGGAGCAGCGATGATTTTTGTAGCTACGCAAGACATTAAATAACCCCCACTAGCTGCAACTTTATCAATGCAGACAGTTAAACTTATGTCGTTATCAACCAATCTCTTCAGTTCAGCTGCACAAAGACCATAAGCGTAGGCAGAACCGCCGCCACTCTCTACTTTTACAACCACTTCTTTGCATTCACTTTCAGAAAGAAGGATTGCATTTATCTCATATTTTAACTTTTCAACTTCTGAGGCCTGAATATCTCCATTGAAATTAAGAACAAAAATGGATGGTTCATTTTCATCAGTCTTCTTTTTTTTACTTTTATTTATATCTTTATAGAATTTTTTAAGTTCTTTGGGATTCATATTGGAACTTCTTACAGCATTACCCATATCCTCAAATTTCTCGGACAAATTGGTAATGGCAAGTTTTCCTTTAGCCTGCGTTTTCCCTTTTGAAGATCCAATAATTAAAAGTAGAGGCACAGTGATAGCCAGAGCTATTGTAAATACCTTTAATAAGAAAACTAAATAATCAGCAAGAATTTCCATCTACTTTGGTTGCATTCTTATGCCGCCATCCAATCTTATGGTCTCACCATTCAAATAAGAATTTTCAACAATATGCTTTGTTAATGAAGCGAAGTCCTCTGGATGTCCTAATCTTTTAGGAAATTGAACCATTTCTATTAAAGGATTTTTAACAGTGTCTGGAGCTCCATTCATCAAAGGTGTATTGAAGATACCTGGAGCAATGGTGTTTATTCTAATTCCCATTCTGGCAAGATCTCTTGCAATAGGTAAAGTCATACCCACTACACCACCTTTGCTTGCACTGTAGGCTGCTTGGCCCATTTGACCATCAAATGCAGCAACAGATGCTGTATTAATTATTACACCGCACTCTCCATCAGCATTAGGTTCATTATTACCCATAGCCACTGCTGCTAATCTAAGCACGTTAAAAGTTCCAATGAGGTTTATGTCTACAACTAATTTAAAGTAATCTAGTGGATGAGCACCGTCTCTTCCAACGGTTTTACTCGCACTTCCAATACCGGCACAATTAACGGCAATATCTAAGCTACCTAAGTCTTCAATGGTTTTATCAACTGCTTCTTGGACTGAGGTTTCATCTGTTACATTTGCAATCACATAGCTTGAATTAGAACCTAGTTTCTCTGCCGCCGCTTTTGCATTATCTTCATTTAAATCTAGCAACATAACTTTTGCACCTGATTCAATAAATAATTCTGCGGTAGCTAATCCTAAACCAGACGCTCCACCCGTTATTAATGCTACTTTATTTGTTATATCCATTTCTTCTCCGTTTGAGTCGTATTTTAAGTTGGATGATATTACACGATTAATTAGAAAAATTCAGGAATAGTAACCTTCATAGAACTAAAAAATTCTCTTTGCACAAAATTAGTGCAATTATTTAATAATTAAGTAATTTTTATATGGCACGGAGATTGCATATGTATAGTTGTATTAACAAATAACTATAAGGAAAGATCATGAAAAATATTTATAAATTTATGGCAATGGTAGTTTTCTCTAGCTCTATGGCTATTCAATCGGCTGAATTCGAAAGCAACGTTGCTATAGCTAATGATTACGTTTGGAGGGGCATGACACAAACATCTGAAGAACCAGCTATTTCAGGTGGATTCGATATAGCCGGTGAAAGTGGTCTCTATTTTGGTACTTGGGCATCTAATGTCGAATTTGGAGATGGAGCTGCTCTAGAACTAGACTGGTATGCTGGCTATGCCAATGAATTAGAAAACGGACTCAGTTACGATATAGGTTATCTTGCCTTCACTTACCCTGGAGAAGATTCTTTAGATTTTGAAGAAATATACCTAGGTTTAGGATATAGCTACTTCGGTCTCACATATTCAGCAGGTCAAGATTCAGCTCCAGATAACACCGAATTTTCAGTTGCGTTAGGCGAAACTGGACTAGGTGTGACATATGGTGATTATGACGAATACGGCGAGTACACCATTATTAGTTACGACTTGCCAATGTCAATAGCAGGTCTTGGAGTATCGCTATCATGGAGTGACTTCAGCGCAGAAACTTCAAGTGGATTAGCGGATGAGGATACTTTCGTCATTACTTTTTCCATGTAGTTCTTAACTCCCCGTTAAGTACTGCACTTTAAACTCCCCATTTAAGGTGCATTAAGGGCCAGACGAAAGTCTGGCCTTTTCTTTATTAATCAAGGGTCTAGCATAAGTCATTAAACACTCATGCACTATGTCTGGATCTATGGATTTGAATCTTTTCTTGAAATACATTAATTCTTTATTTGTTTTTATATCTTGTTTGATAGATGACGAATTGAATTGAAGATCAGGCAATAATGAAATTGCAGCATACGAAATAGGCCAAACTTTATAATTTTCTATAGTGTCTTTCTCAATAACCTTAGCTAAATTCCTAATATCATTTCCTTTAAAGGAAACTGGTTTGCATATATGCAAATGAACTTTACCTTTATAACCAAATATTCCAGCTGTCATCTCATTAAGATCGCTGCTACTTATTTCTTCCTGCGTTAAGCTTTCTCTATCTCTCCATCCCTTTGCCTTGATTAAATCTAGAGGATCATATTCATAAGAAATTGAAATAGGTGTTAAGTTAACACTCTCAACCCAATCACTCAGAGCGACTTCTTTTCTTTGATTGAGATAAAGCATTTTTAGAACTCCCTCATCGGTAAAATCATTGCCATCATTTGCCCTTCCTTCTCTTTGAGCTATCCATATGCTCTCATTTTCTGCAGTTAAAGAATAATTAATATAGGAAGAAAGTTTGGTAAGTTTTCTTAAAGTCTCCTTCACTCCTTTAATCTCTCTATGAACTATAAAACTCTTATTTAGCCTCATAAGACTTTCTGCAAAACTACCATCAAGTAGATTGTCTCCGATGGCGATCTTGACTGTTTCCATATTGTTTTCATACAAAAGGTAATTAAGAAATGCTGCATCTAGAGAAATATCTCTATGATTCCCCATAAACAAAGTAGGTTTATCTGATAAATTCTCCAGCCCACTATAAGAAAAACCATCTGTGGTATTTTTTATCATTTTTAAAACGAAAGGTGCCATAGCCTCTTGAAACGCCTCAATGGAATCGCAGGAAGAAAATTGCTGATGAAATTTTTTTTTCACATAATTATTTATAAATTTTGAAAAAAATTTATTTGCATAAGGAAAGATTAGATTAGCAATATATTGATGAAAATTAACATCAGCCTCTAATTCTTGAATCTTCTGCGCTACATGTTCATCAGAATAAGAACTAATATCTCTATAATCCATAAGAACTAAATTGAGTCGATAAATTTTATTATCTCTTGACCGACTATAGTTGGTTGTCTGTATGTAATATCGTGAGTGCCCTCTTCTAAAGATATAAAACTCCCTTCAGGAAAAATATTTTTGTACTCTTTGGATCCCTTGTAGGGCACAACTCCATCTTTTTTACCCCACAAAGCTAGTATAGGTATTTTTTTAGAAGACAAACTCAAATACATTTCTCTTACATCGAAGAGATTGAAACTTCTTATCGTTGATAGAAGTGATTCATTAAAGCCTCGAAATTCAAGCTGTTTCTGAAATAAAGGTAAGAATTGATCTTCATTAATAGATAAAGGATCAGAGCTAGATTGAGTTTCAGACATGTTACCTATACCGTACAAACGGTGACTAAAGACCCTCCAAAACCAATCACCTATCAAAGGCATTGTGGTCCAAGACTTCGTGTTTGGAATAGATGTGCTAAATCCAGCAGGTGCGATTAAGGTAGTGCTTTTTGTAGACTCAGGAAATTGATTAGCATAAAGACCAACTATTGGCCCTCCCATAGAATAGCCCACTAAATGAACTGACTCCTTAATATCTTGAGAGACAATCAATTCTCTAAGTGTTTCTAGGTAAAGATTCTTATTGTATTGGGTATTAGGTCTTTCTGAATAGCCCCTACCATAATGATCATAAACGAGGATCCTATACCCAGCATTGAGAAAACCATCTAGTAAACCGCCCCAGACAAAGCTAGGTGTTGAGAAGCCATGGACCAAAACTATTGTTCCCTTGGTAGGTTTATAATTTTCAGGGGTATACCATTTGAAATATATATTACCCCTTGTAAGCTTTACCCACTCACCACTGTCAGGTAAATCTTCTTCAGAAATTTTTTTTAGGTTATAAATTTTATAAAAATAGGGAATAGCTAAGAGTAAAAATACTATAAATATTCCAAAAAAAAGTTTCTCCATAAGATAGCTCCTTAACATATAGTATAGATCAATAAAAAAAGATTTATGCACCCATTTTTTCAAGATTATAGTTTTTACGGCTTTGTTCACAGAGGGGGTGATGAAGTTGAAACTGAGAACACCCTGGAAGCCTTTAAGTACTCTTCTGACTTAGGCTTTGTTTATATTGAAACTGATGTTCAGGCCACAAAAGATGGAAAAGTTGTTATTTTTCATGATTCAAATTTAAAAAGATTGGCGGGAATCAATAAAAAAGTTCATGAATTAACTTTAGAAGAAATAAGATCTATCGACTTATTGGAAGGAGGAAAAATACCTTTGCTCTCGGAAGCTTTGGAGCTCTTTCCTGAGTTACGCTTCAATATAGACATCAAGACAGAAGACGCACTTGATGAAACCATCAAAATCATAAAAAACATGACCGCCTTGAATAGAACCTGTCTTGCTTCTTTCTCCTCATCAAGGCTCGAAAGAATAAGAAAAATTGCAGGTCCTGAATCATGCACTTCTTCTGGGCAAATGGAAATTTTTAAAATGATGTGTAAGTCCGTTGGTCTTCCAGCAGAAAATACTCCGGGACACTGTGCTCAGGTTCCTGTTTCTCAATGGGGTGTTCCTGTCATAACGAAAAGATTTATAAAAACAGCTAAAAATTTAAATAAATTAGTCCACGTTTGGACAATAGACGATCAGGAAACAATGAATGATTTAATTGACTTGGGTGTTGATGGATTAATGACTGACAAACCTAGCATCCTTAAAAAGGCCCTTATTGCCAGAGGTTTATTTTAATCGGGGACGCGTCTTAATAAAATCAATCCTGGAATAAATAAAAGCAAGAGGCTTAAAATTCCTAAACCTGGACTGTTGGTTAAAAGAGCTATTCCTGAAACCATAAATGGCCCAATAAAAACTGAAGATTTACCTATAAAATTATAAAACCCAAAAAATTCAGCCGCTTTATCTTCTGGTATCAAGCTACTGAAATATGATCTGCTAATAGCTTGGACACCACCTTGAACTAATCCAATAATAGTCGCCATGACAAAAAATTCTGCTGCACTATCCATTTGGGATCCAAATATCACTACACCTATATATATTAATATTGCAAAAGACAGTGTCTGTTTATGACCAAATCTATCTGAATATCGACCGAAAATTAAAGTAGCAGGAAATCCTATGAATTGAGTTAGCAATAAAGCACTAATCATAGACTGCGCAGATATTCCGATATCAGCACCATAAGAAGTAGCCATTCTGATAATGGTATCAACGCCATCCATATATAAAAAATAGGCAATTAAAAAAATTACTGCACTTTTATATTGGCGGATAGTCTTTGCAGTTTCATACAGACTTCCAAAAGCAGCTTTCACGGTAACTATAAAAGTTTCATTTTTTTTGGAGTAACCTGGCTCTTGTACTCCGGTGATTAAGGGAACAGTAAAAACTGTCCACCATAAAGAAACGCTCAAGAAGGACCATAAAATAGCTTCTACTTGAGAATTTAAACCAAAATAAGTTGGAAAGGAAAACATCAGGACATTAATTAAAAATAATAACCCCCCTCCAAGGTATCCAAGAGAGAATCCAAGCGAAGAGACTCTGTTTCTCTCTTTATCATTTGCTACAGATACCAACAAAGAATCGTAAAAAATATTGCCCCCAGAAAACCCTATGACTCCAATAGCATAAAAAATAATTGCAAATTTCCATGAGCTCTCGGGAATAAAAAAAAGGTAACCTGTTGAAGTAATTCCTAAAATGGCAAAAATTATTAGTAACTTCTTTTTTGAATTCCCTGCATCTGCAAAAGCACCCATGATAGGAGCACTAATTGCGATAAGAAGTCCTACGATTGAATTAGCTGATCCAATAACAAAAGTGCTTTCAGCATCAGTTAAATCATTAGCCCAGTAGGACTTAAAAAAAATAGGGAAAAAACCAGCCATGACTGTAGTCGCGAACGCTGAATTAGCCCAATCATAAAAAGCCCATTTCCAAGCCTGATTTGATAATTTTCTTTGACGTTTCATGTGATTTAAGTGAATAATAACCTTTTTAATGGGAGGAAAAAATGGAAGAGGATAAAAAACTATCTAGGTATATGTTAATTTTTGCTGTAATAATTGGAATTGTTGTTGTGGCCCAAATTGTTTTGGCTAATTACTTAGGAACAATTTATTAAATAATAAAAAATAAGAGGAAATTATGAACTCAAAAATATGCGAACTTCTTGATATAGAGTTTCCACTGGTAGCATTCACACACTGCAGAGATGTTGTGGTGGCTGTATCTAAAGCTGGTGGTTGCGGTGTTTTAGGTGCAGTAGGGATGTCTCCTGAACAGCTTGAACAAGAATTGAAATGGATCGATGATCATATAGATGGAAAACCTTATGGTGTAGATGTTCTTATTCCAAACAAGATGGTAGATCAAAGCGAAAAGTTTGATGCGGAAAAACTCAAAGGAATGATTCCACAAGAATATGCAGACTTCAGGGCTGATGTGCTTGAAAACCACGATATTGAAGCCACTGAATTAAGAACTATAGATACAGCAGGCTCAAGTTTTGCAGCAAATACCAAATCTGATGGAGCAAGAGCTCTGTTGGATGTTGCTTTTAGCCATCCCATTAAACTTATTGCGAATGCTCTCGGTGTTCCGCCAGATTGGATGTTAGAGATGGGTAAAGCGAATGATGTAAAAGTAGCTGCTTTATTGGGTACAGCTCAACATGCCATTAATCAAGTTAAAGCAGGTGTAGATATTTTAGTTGTATCTGGAACTGAAGCTGGAGGACATTGTGGAAGCGTTTCAACAATGGTTTTAATCCCTGAAGTGTATGAAGCAATTCAACCCTATGGCGATACCCCTATCCTAGCTGCAGGAGGAATAGTCACCGGAAAACAAATGGCTGCGGCTATGACAATGGGTGCCTCTGGTGCTTGGTGTGGTTCAGTTTGGTTAACAACTGTTGAGTCTGAAGTACCGCCAGTGATCAAAGAAAAAATGGTTGCGGCTAATTCAAGTCAAACAACCAGATCAAGAAGCAGAACTGGAAAACATTCACGACAACTTATCTCTCCATGGACAGATGCTTGGGAATCAGAAAATGCACCGGATCCACTACCAATGCCTCTTCAACCTATGGTAGCTGAACCTGCTTTGCAAAAAGTAAATAAGCTTGCTGAAGGTGGACATGAAGGTGCTAGAGATCTAGCAACATATTGGGTTGGTCAAGGTGTAGGTCTTATGAATCAAAGTATTTCAGCCAGTGCTGTTGTTCAAGAATTCAAGGAAGATTTTGCTCAGGCTTATGAAAGATTGACTGGGTTTGTAGAGTAGTTAAATAACTGCTTTACCATCCTTTAAAATCAAGAATTGTCTAGATTTATCATTAACTTTCTCTGTTAGAGATTGAGAGATAAGTCTTTCAGATCCTTCTGGAGCATATTGCAATATGTAAGACTTCCTTATTCCTTCAGATGTATTGGGTCCTGTTCTGTGGGGTGTTAAGGATGAAAATATTGCTATGCTTCCTGCTTTTAATGGCAAGGTAATTGATTCGGATGGATCTAATGGAATTTCATGTCCCAGTTCTGTTGGTTTGTGATGTAGTGTTCCTTTCCTGTGAAGACCTGGAAGCACGCAAGGACATCCATTAGTCTCATCTGTATCTGTTAAGGCCACCCAACAAGTTAAGTAAGCTTGGGGCTGTATAAAAGTGTAACCATTATCTTGATGCCAAGGAAATTCATCTTTGGTACCTGGTTTTTTATAAACTGCCTGATCCCAATAAAGCCTTACATTAGGGCCGATTAGATCTTTACATAACTTTGAAAAAACTTCGTGTTTACTGAATTTCTTGAGAATATCAGATTGAGTAACAAGATGAGTTGTAAAAGTAATTTCTTCCGCGCGAGATATAAAGAATTTACCCCCGTCCAGACCCTTCAAGGCTTCAGTGACATTAAATTCATAAGGGTCAATCTGGCCTATAACTTCCTCAACTTCTGCCGGAGAGAAAGCATCTTCTAGGACAATAAAACCCTTTTCATCAAAGTTATTTATATCCTCTTCAGAAAAAAAATTGTAGGGTCCTTCAGGTATCGACCATTCAAAGTCCTTATTATTATCATGTAATCTAATGTCTTGATCCATATTCACCTACCTATTAAATTCTAACTGGACACCTAAATTTGTTTCTAAAATTCTGCCCTCATTATAAGCATGCTTACCATTCACAAAAGTACTGATTACTTTTGAGTTAAAGGTATCACCTTCAAATGGTGACCAACCACAAAAATAAGATGTATTTTCTTTTGTAACTGTGTGTTTGTATTCTAAATCTACAAGAACACAATCTGCCCAATAGCCTTCCCTTATATAACCCCTATCTATGATCTTAAACCTATCTGCTACCTTATGTGAAAGATAGTAAGGAAGATCATTCAGAGAATAGACCCCCTCTCTCACAAGTTCCAAGAGAACAAGAAGTGTATGTTGCACGCTTGGAATTCCAGAAGGACAATCCATATAATCATTTGATTTTCCTTCCAATTGATGTGGAGCATGATCAGTAGCAACGTAATCAATATAACCTTCTAGTAGCCCTTTCCTTAGAGCGTCTCTATCTGATTTTTCTTTTATAGATGGATTACACTTAATTAAGGTCCCTTTAGTAGCATAATCATCTCTTGAAAAATATAAATGCGGCACGCAAACCTCAGCTGTAATCATTTTCTCATTTATAGGTTTATTGGAAAATAATTCAATTTCTTCTTTAGTTGTAAGGTGAAGTATATGTAAGTTAGCATTGTGCTTTTCTGCCAAAGCTATTGCTTTTTTGGAAGATTTTAAGCAAGCCTCGCGTGATCTAATTTCTGAATGCATTTCTACAGGAATCTTTTCACCATATTTAACTAAAAACTCCTGCTCCAGGGCTTTGATTATTGGATCATCCTCACAATGGGTAGTGATAATCACTGGAGACTCTTTGAAAAGGTCATTTAAAGCATCATCACTATCAACATGAAGGTTCCCTGTTGAAGAGCCCATAAAAATTTTTATTCCACAGACTTCTTTAGGATCTATTGCTTTTATTTCATCGATATTTGTATTTGAAGTGCCCATATAAAAAGAGAAATTAGCTGAGGCACTTTGTTCGGCAATGGAAATTTTATCTCTCCACAAGTCCAAATTAAGTGTAGGTGGCAGAACGTTTGGCATATCCATAAAGGAAGTTGTTCCCCCTGCAATAGCAGACAGCGATTCAGTTTTTATACTCCCTCTTTCGGTTAATCCAGGTTCCCTAAAGTGACACTGGTCATCTATGATTCCTGGCATGAGAAACAATCCTGCGGCATCAATTACTTCTCCTTCGGACTCTACATTATTGCCTATCTTTTCGAACCTACCATTCTTAATAAGTATATCTGTTTCAGTAATTTGGCCTTCGTTTACAACCTTACTATTTTTAATTGTGAAAGTGTTATTCAAAATGGTTTACTCCCTAGCGTAGTTAATCTGCGCATAGTTCTTGTCTGATCTCCATACCCATGTTCTGCAAAATGCTGCACACTTCTATTATCCCATATAACAAGGTCGCCATCAGACCATTTATGTCTATAAATAAACTCTTCTTTTGATGCGTGTTTATATAGATACTCGAGCATCTTTTGAGATTCCTTAGAATTCATGTCTTTAATTTCTTTAACAAAAGCCTCAGTAACATATAAAGCCTTTTTTCCTGTTTCAGGATGTTCTCTAAAAATTGGATGCTCAACTGTTTTAGCATTTTTTGTATCTCCTCCCGATAACATCAATACTCCTAAGTTGCTATGTATTGCTTTTTTACCAGCTAGAGAAGATTTAAGATCGTTCTCTAATTCGTCATAGGCCAAGTACTGACTAGAAAATAAAGTATCTCCTCCCTCTTTTGGGACCTCAATTGAATATAGTAGCGTTGCATCCGGAGGGTCTTCTTCAAAAGTTACATCAGAATGCCAGTGGGCATTAGTATGGTATTTTTCTCCATAATTTCTTATTTCGATAATTTCTGGATGACCTTCAATTCCTTTAAAGACTGGATGAGTTGATGCCCCTCCCCAAAGATTTGCAATGTTTTTTAAATCTTCGGGATCTAAGTTTTGATTTTTAAAAACTATTACAGAATGATCTAGAAAGTATTCTTGAATCTTAACCATGTCATCTTTACTAAGATCACTGAGATTTATTTTAGTAATTTCAGCCCCTATAGGACCTATTTTTTTAATATCCATATTATTTAAGTCGATGAACTTTAATCTGTCCATATTCATGACCTGAGCCATTATAGTATTCAGCACTAGATCTTTCTAACACTATCCTTACCAGCGAAAGCATTTTTTCACTATTTCCACATATTATAGTTAGAGGCATTTGATCTTGGTTAAGATATAAAAAGTTCTCAACCACCAAATCAACTTCATGATGTCTATAGCCATGTAAATCCAAAATATGATCTGGCATTTATTGTGAATTTCTTATGAGCCTTCCATTTAATTCGCCAGTTGCTTCGCCCTTAATAAAAGCAATCTCTCCAGAAACTATGGTGTAATCGTAGCCCGAAGCTTTCTGTACAAGTCTTCTTCCGCCGGCTGGCAAATCATTTATAATTTCTGGTTCATGCAGGGTAAGACCCTCATAGTCAATCACATTAATATCAGCCTTATATCCCTCTTCTATAATGCCTCTATCATTAATACCAAGTAAACCTGCCGTCTCTGAAGTTTGCATTTTTATTACTGTTTCAAGAGGTAACTTCTCTCCCCTATCTCTGTCTCTAGACCAGTGTTGGACTAAAGTTGTTGGAAAACTTGCATCGCTTATAGCTCCACAATGCGCTCCGGCATCGCCAAGTCCAGCAATCGTATAAGGATGTTTGAGCATCTTCTCTACTAGACTCAGATCACCTGTTTGATAATTGAATAACGGATGATAGATGAGAGCCTTGCCTTCTTTTTCTAACATAGCATCATAGGCTATTTCTTCCGCGGTCATATTAGATAAGTTAGCCAATGAATCAAAAGAGGTTTTAGGATCTGGCTCGTAATTAGCAGGTTCTCCTAATTTAAACATCTTTCCATAAGCATTAACTATCTCATCAACAAGAGGATTAATTGATACAGCATTTTCTTTAAGCAATTTTTCTTTAAATTGAGAGGTATTCATAATCTTGACCCTCTCCTCCAAGCTTAGGTCTGCTATTTCCATGTAAGAAGGATGAAATCTAAATGGGTTCAAGGTTGCAGTGAGACCCATTAAAATACCTGTAGCTCTGGGAGGTACCTGACCATACATATTCACTCCTTCGGTTTGAGCTTCTTGAATGCCGTCAAGCAATTGTAACCACCATTCAGGACGCGCATCCTGTTGTTCTACGGTTATAGATATTGGTCTACCCGATTCTTTCGACATAGTCTTAAAGATATCAAATTCAGAATCAAAATCATAAAAGTCAGAGATACCTTGCAAAACTCCTTGATTGATCTCGCCTAGAGATTTCGCTATTTCAACTAATTCAGTTTTATGTGCGGTAATGCTTGGTGTTAAATTTCCGTTAACATCATTGTGCTTTTCTGTTCTGGACGTACTAAAACCATATGCTCCTGCCTTTACGGCCTCTTGAACAATTTTCTTCATTTCATCAATCTCTTCCAAAGAAGCCTCTTCATGATTAATACCTCTCTCGCCCATCACATAAGCCCTTACAGCTCCATGGGGAATTTGTGTCCCTACGTCTATTGCTAGTGGTTTTTTTTCAAGTGCATCTAAATATTCAGGAAAACTCTCCCATTCCCAATCAATACCTTCATGTAGAGCAGTTCCAGGAATATCTTCTACACCTTCCATCAGTCCTATAAGCCAATCTCTTTGATTAGGCTTACAAGGCGAGAACCCCACACCACAATTTCCCATGACTACAGTTGTGACTCCATGGTAAGTAGAAGGCCTTAAGTATGGATCCCATGTAACTTGACCATCATAGTGAGTATGAATATCTACAAAACCAGGGGTTACAATTTTACCTTTAGCATCAATAATCTTCTTGCCTTCGGCCTCTATATTGCCAATCTCAACAATCTTTTCATCAGAGATACCAAGATCTGCATGATATGGCTCGCTTCCCTTTCCGTCATAAACCAGACCATTTTTTATTATTAAGTCGAACATATTACAAACCTATAAAAATTTTAAACTCGTTTCTGATATAGTAATGCACCATAATTTTAACCATATTAGATAAATATAAAATATATAAAAACTTCATGAAAAACCACTTAATTAAAATTTTTATTTTACTATTTATAGCTTCTCAAGGACTAGTAGCTGAAGAAAAACCAATTATTGCGGATGATGATGCATCTATTGAAGAAAAAAAGGAAACCTATATAGAAGAATTAGTAGAAGATTTTGAAGAAATCCCTGGTTTTTTTACAACTTTTAGAGATCCCAAAAAAAATAAAATTTTCTTAAAAATTAATAAAGATCAACTCAATAATGAGTTTATCTACTTCGCTCATGCGCTTAATGGGGTTGCTAGTTCTGGAAAGGTTAAAGGCTCATATCTAGATGAGGGAATTTTTAAAATTGAAAAAGACTACAACTATTTAAGACTCTCTAGAGTCTTGACTAACTATTATTTTGATGAAAATAGTCCGCTTTCAAATTCTAAAGGAGCCAATGTATCCAATTCTACTTTTAAGGTTGTTGAGATTATGGCGGAAAATGAAAGTGGAGATGAATATTTGATCGACATCACTGACATGCTTTTATCTGAAACATTAACTCCAATAATGCCTATCTATTCTCCAGATGGTCCACCTCCAGGATTTGGTTGGGGTCAAGTAAGTCCTTCAAAATCTCGAATTAAAGGTGTCTATAACTATGAAGAAAATACTGATTTTGAAGTTGAATACGTTATTGAAAGTGCTCCTTCTTATGAATATGATTCTGAGGATGTAGCAGATCCGAGAAATGTTAATATTCTTATTCGGTATAGCTTTATAGAAATGCCTCAAAATAACTTTGAACCTCGTGAAGCCAATCAATCAATCGGATATTTTTCTGAAAGGATAACTGATCTCTCTTCCAAAGATATAACCCCATATAAAGATCTAATTGGTAAATGGAATCTTAGAAAAAAGAATCCAAATGAACTGCTCTCTGAACCTATTAAACCTATTACTTTTTGGGTGGAAAATACTACCCCGCTTGAATTAAGAGATTATATAAAACAAGGTGTATTGGCATGGAATGTAGCGTTTGAGGCTGCAGGCTTCATAAATGCTTTGGAAGTTAAAGTACAGCCAGATGATGCAGAGTGGGATGCAGGAGATATTAGATATAATGTCCTTAGATGGACATCATCTCCTGATCCTGTTTTTGGTGGATATGGACCTAGCTTCACCAACCCTAGAACAGGCGAAATTATCGGTGCAGATATTATGCTCGAATGGGTTTACTTAACTAACAGGGTAAATTACGACGCTATATTTAATGAAAACTCAAAACATGATCATTGTGCATCTTCAGGTTTCATTCAGGACGGTATGGTTCTAGCTGAAGCCATTGAATTAAATGATCCTAAGATAATAGAGCAAGCCATCATAAGACTAACTCTGCATGAAGTTGGTCATACTTTAGGATTGAATCATAATTTTAAAGGGAGTTACTTGCATGATATTGAAAGTGTTCATAAACCTGAAATAACCAGTAAGGTTGGTGTCACAGCATCAGTTATGGAATACCCAGCGATTAATCTCGCTCCATTGGGAGTTAAACAAGGAGATTATTACGACACAATTCCTGGGCCTTATGATATTTGGGCAATTAAATACGGATATACACCAGATCTAAGCGAATCAGATTTAGCAGAAATTATCTCTGAACAACATAAAACTGAACATATGTTTGCTAATGACTCTGAAGATATGCGATCTCCAGGAAGAGGTATAGACCCAAGGGCTATGATAAATGACTTAACCAATGATCCCATTACATATGCTACGCAAAGAATTGATCTGGTTAACAATGCTCAAGAGAATATAATTGCAAAATTATCAAATTCTATAAATACCTTTGAGGAATACAGGCTAGCTCATGGAATATTTATGAGGGAATACTCAAGGTCATTAGAAGTTATTTCAAGACATATTGGGGGCGTCTATGTTGAAAGGTATGATCCTAAAAATTTAACTTCAAAAAAACCTTATACTCCCGCTCCTTCCGAAGAACAAAGAAGAGCCATGAAATTACTCAATCAATATGCTTTTTCATCGGAAGCATTTCCAATTAATTCTGAATTACTTCAAATGGTGCAAGTTGAAAGAAGAATGTTTGACCTATATGGCGAGCATGAAGACCCTCAAATGCATAAGATTATTCTAGGTATACAGAATAGAGTATTAGACCATATATTAAGTCCGTGGACCCTGTATAGAATTTCGGATACTGAATTGTATGGCAATAACTATTCAGTTAACGAAGTGATCGATGACTTAACACAAGCTATCTTTACTGGTGATCCAAGTAATGAGATTAGTTCCGTAAGAAGGAATCTCCAAACATCATACGTAAGAAGGCTTATAAGTATTCTTGGTCAAGATTACTATGATGAATTAGCTACGTCAGCTGTCTATAGCTCTTTGAGACAAATACAAAAGCTAGCGAGGAAATCGTCAAGTGACTCTTCTACGAAATCACATAGAAAGCTTATTTCTTGGATTATTGAATCTGGTCTTGATAGAGCTAATTAAGAGCCTTACCCAGCTATCTGAGGATAAAATTCATCGAGTCTCTATACATTGTATGCATAGGAGGCCCTTCTCCAAACTGAATTTTTGTTCAAGTCTCAAATCCATGTCTTTCATATAAAGACATATTTCTTGGTTCGAGGACTCCAGGTAAGCCGGCTGATGAAGATCATCTATCTTACTCAGAGAGTTTTTCAATAACAGAGATCCTAGTCCTAATAAATGCTTATTGGGATCAACTCCTAAATACTCTAAATACCAAGCATCTTTAGGTCTGTTCTTTTCAAACTCATTAAAGTATTGAAATATATCTTTTTGAGAATCTTATGGAAGGTCTTTCAGAGTCTCTCCAATGGCATCAAATTCAACAACATAATTAGGCGGGAACCATATAGCAGCTCCTGAATGATCTTTGGTTCCAAACAAAGAGTTTAATAAGATAGATTGACTTGCAGCATTAAAAAGGATCACTAGAAAAGGCAAGTAAAAGAATATTCACAACAATTTCTTGATCTTCTTTGGAAGAATTTTTTACTTTATTCATGTTAAAAGTTGATCACATCTAAGGAATCAAGACACTTGTTTTAGAAATTTTAAAATAAGGTTATTAACATCTTCAGGAGCCTCTTGTTGAGTCCAATGACCTATTCCTTCTAACTCTTCAGCAAATAGTAAGTTCTCATAGTTTGTTTTAATTCTATCCACCAAGGGCTCTTCAGTAGCTATAAAGAAATTTACAGGATCTAAGGTGCCTGTAATAAAAAAAGCAGGTTGTTTGAGTTTTTTATCCAATTCAGCTAACTCATTCCAGTCAATATTTTGCGCTCTGTATCTATTAAAAGGACCTCTCAATCCACTTATTTCAAATTGACTTACAAAGTAATCTAAATCTTCTTGTCTAAACCAATCAGGAAAATCATCAAATACCTCCATACCCTCAAGGAAAGTTGAATTCTTATCTTTCTTTGGTACAAGTCCGCTT
>Ga0209631_10000860_pt1 | contig 40529 bp, 33 predicted proteins | sample COG_08_FD_184752 | JGI IMG/M metagenome (GOLD analysis project Ga0209631, IMG submission 184752) | Pelagic Microbial community sample from North Sea - COGITO 998_met_08 (SPAdes) (version 2) | ecosystem: Environmental > Aquatic > Marine > Neritic zone/Coastal water | place: Helgoland, sampling... | reverse complement strand
TTTGTATTATCATCAAAAAAGCCACTTGAGCTGTTTGCCTCTATTCTTTCAACAAATCGATCTATAACTTTTCCAGTATCGTCTTTTTTGGAAAGGCCAAAACTAAAACGGGCGACTGATTTTGCGATATTGAAGACTTGATAGTGGTCTTCGTGGTCTGAGCGTGCCAATAGGCACTGATCTAACTGCTCACGCGTGGGGTCGAGTAATCTTTCCCAAACTGCGTTCCTTTCTTTGGAAGCTCCAAAGGAGAGAAGGCCGAGGGAGGCGTATGCCATACCATTTTCGTTCGCATCTTCATTGAACGCCTGTTCTGTAATACAGCGTGCGGCTAAGTCGTGAAGGTCAAAATCCCCGAGCTCTACTTCTCCAGTTGCTCGGAAGAATTCCCCAATGGCAAGTGCAGCATGGCCTGGTTCATCTACTCGAGATTTTTCTCCGGCAGCGGGGGTAACCGTTCCGTCTTCGTTGATGTGCTGAAGGTTATTGCCCAGAAGTGAGCGTGCTAAATCCAAGCATTGATCTGAAAAATTGTGCATAAGGGGATCCGAAAAAGATAAATGAAGAAGGGTTGAAAGTGTCGAGAAGACGGGGTTTTGTCAATGAGTTAAGGGGTTTGAATGAGATCTAAAAATTCCTTATTTGATTTCGTGGATGTCATTCGATCAATTAAACTCTCAGCAGCGTCAATAACTTTCATTGGTGACATTGCACGTCTGAGAAAAGAAGTTTTTTCTAAAATTTTTGGATCCACAAGGTCTTCCTCTTTTCTTGTGCCTGAAGAAGCCAAGTTAATAGCAGGCCAAAGGCGAAGTTCTGCTATTTTTCGATCAAGTATAATTTCGCTATTTCCTGTGCCTTTAAATTCCTGAAAAATAAGTTCATCCATTTTTGAACCAGTTTCCACAAGTGCAGTAGCAACAATTGTGAGTGATCCTGCTTCTTCCGAGTTACGGGCGGAGGAAAAAATTTGCCTGGGTTTTTCCAGAGCTCGTACATCTAATCCTCCTGTCATGGTTCGACCACTTTTCCCGGAAGCAGCATTATAAGCTCGGGAAAGCCTAGTGATTGAATCTAGGAGTAAAACAACATCGTGCTTGCTCTCTACTAACCTTTTAGCTCTTTCTATAGCGAGTTCCGCAATTCGAAGATGACTGGTAACCTCTTCGTCATTAGATGATGCATAAATTTCAGCAGGTACAGACCGCCTGAAGTCAGTTACCTCTTCAGGTCTTTCATCAATAAGTAATACCATTAGATGGCACTCGGGGTGATTTTCTTCAATCCCCTTTGCAATATCGTGAAGGATGGTTGTTTTTCCGGCTCTGGGAGGTGCAACAATCAGGCTACGTTGACCTTTACCCATTGGGCAAAAGAGGTCAATTACCCGGGTAGTCATTCTGCGGTCTGCGGATTCTAAACTAAGTTTATCTTTAGGTTGAATTGTGGTGAGTTGATCAAATCTAAATTGTTGTTTTCGATCTTTTAAGCTCATCCCATCCACTGAATGGATGAAGCGCACCTTAGGGTTCGGACGGGTTTTATCTGGAATTGCATCGGCTTTAATGACTGAACCCTTCTTCAATTTAAACCGCCGGATTAACTCTTTAGGTACAAAAGGGTCAAGCGGGGTTGTTTTTCCTCCCCGTTTCGGGTCGAGAAGAACGCCGGCTTTATTTTCATTTAGATCAAGAATGCCCTCTACTTCTAGGAGATTCTGACCACTTTGTTCTTTGTCACTCATCAAAAGATAAAAATTTTGGCAATAGATGCCTTGAGATTACCGATAAAATCGGAAGGGATTTAAGAAAAGAAAATTCGCTCTGTTTCCATTATGCAAAATGCAAAGAGGAAGGTGGAATGTTCAGTTTGATTAATTACACAATTTACCAATGATTAAGTCAACCATGTAAAAGTTCAAAACAAAAGGGTTTGTGCTTCTTCTTATATCCTTTAATAAATCGTGAGTATATGAATAAAGCTTTCTATTTAACAACTGCCATTGATTATGCGAACGGTTCTCCACATTTGGGGCATGCGTATGAAAAGATTTTGGCTGATGTAATTACAAGAACCAAACGATTAAATGGAGTAAAGACTCATTTTGTTACTGGTTTGGATGAGCATGGACAGAAAGTGCAACAAGGAGCCCAGTCTGAAGGAGTTAGTCCACAGCAACGATGTGACGGAGTTGCAGATGAGTTTCGAAATCTACTTGAGCAGCTCAATATTTCAAACGATGACTACATACGAACAACGGAGACAAGGCACAAAAATGTTGTATCTTCATTGCTTAATGACCTGTTCAAACGAGAAGAAATTTATCAGGCCGAATACAAAGGCTTTTATTCCACCCGGGCAGAGCAGTTTCTCCAGGAGAAAGATATGGTCGATGGAAAATGGCCAGCAATCTACGGTGATGTAAGTGAAATTACAGAAAGTAATTATTTTTTTAAATTAAGTAAATATCAGGATTGGTTGATCGATTTTTTGAATGAAAATGAGGAGTTTATCGTACCAAGTTTTAGGAAGAATCAAGTCTTGGAATTCTTAAAGGAACCTTTAAATGATCTGTGTATTTCGAGGCCAAAAGAGCGTTTGAGTTGGGGAATTTCATTACCTTTTGATGAAAATTATGTTACTTATGTTTGGTTTGATGCTCTGGTGAATTATGTTACAGCAGCTGGATATGGTGGGGATGAATTTACCAGTTTGTGGCCTGCCGATTTGCATGTGATAGGAAAGGATATACTGGCTCCTCCCCATGCGGTTTATTGGCCCATTATGTTAAAGGCTTTAAACCTTCCATTACCCAAGCAAATCTTAGCCCATGGTTGGTGGATGAGTTCGGGTGAAAAAATGTCTAAAAGTACAGGAGAAGTTGTTGATCCATTGAGTTTAATTGAGCATCGAGGTGTTGATGCATTTCGCTATTTTGTGATGCGAGAAATGACCGTTGGGCAAGATGCCGATTTTTCGCTCGAACGTTTTGAGTCTAGGTACAAAACAGATTTGGGCAACGACTTGGGCAATCTGCTTAGCCGTTTACTTCATATGGTATCAGTCTATGAAAATGGGTTGGTGCCCCAAGTTGAGCTAAATGAGGAGTTTGAGCAAAAGATTAGAACAAATTTTGAAGAGTCCAAGGTAAACATAATGAACAGGTTTTCAACTTTTCAATTCAATCAAGGGCTAGAGCAACTTTTTGGATTTATTCGATCCATTAACAAGTATGCAGATGAAAGAACACCTTGGAAGCTGGCTAAATCGGACAAGCCGGAAGATAAACAAAGACTCAAAACTTGCCTGGGAGTTATGGTTGAGTCTCTCCGGTTAGCGAACCAAATGCTTGCTCCAGTTATGCCGGGTATTCATACAAAAATTAACGAACTAATGGGCCTTCCCCCTTGTCATAATTGGAAGGCTGATTTGGTTTGGGACTTTAGGTTAGCGGGAAATAAACTTGGAGAAAAAACAATTTTATTTCCGCGCGAATAAATTAAGTTGAATTTTTCTTTTTATCTTCAAGCAGGGTAACTTCAGTCAATAGAACCCGTGTTTCATTTGCATCCAAAATCTTAATTTTTAAGTGTTTGAGATTTAAGACTTCTCCGACCTCTGGAATTCTTCCAAGTTCTTTAGTAATTAATCCGCCAAAACTCGTTAATTCTTCTTCCTTTATTGTTAGCTCGTCGGGTAGTTCATGAACTGAGCTGAGACCCGAGACTTCCCATTTTCCAAGGCCAGATTTTTGAACAGTATTCTCTTCGGAATCAAATTCATCCTGGATTTCTCCAACTACTTCTTCCAGGATATCTTCAAGGGTAATTACGCCATCGATACCCCCAAATTCATCCCTGACAAGAGCCATGTGGACTTTCCACCGCATCATTTTTCTTAAGGCCACCGGGAGAGGATCCTCAGTCAAAAGAACTGCTGGTTTTTTGCATAGGGATCGAAGGTCGATTGGTTTTCCTTCGCTTAAAAGTCTAAAGGCGTATTTAACATGAATGATTCCCAGGCATTGATCTAAGTCACCTTCACAAATTGGCAGTCTGGTATGCCCGCAAGTTCTTGCGATCCGTAGGTTTTCCTCAATTGAATCCTGACAATCCAAAACCTGAACTTGATTCCTGGGAACGATAACATCTCGAACATGTAAATGACCCATTTCAAGAGTGTTTCCAACAATTTCAAAGACTTCTGGATCAAGCGTCGAGCCTTCTCTGCTTAATGTGCGAATATGGTCAGCAAGTTCATTTTTTTCGTCTAAGATTTCGGTCTGGGGGTCCGACATCGCCCGCATGAACTTTTCTATTTTGCGAAGAATAAGGCTTATTGGATAGCTAAAGGCAAGAATTGAAAGCATAAAAGGCTTCCCGATTTTTAAGTGAAGGGGGAGAAAGGAGCTAGCTGCAATGGAATGCGATGCGGCACCCGCCCATGTCCTTTCCCATAAAAACGCCAGCCCAATTGATAGTAGATAGGCAAGCATGAGATTTAGGGAGGTAGCGTCTATCTCTTGTCTTAGAATAAGGTAGAAAGCGAAGGAGCCTAAAATTATCTGGAGAGAAGAGATTAAGGCGGCTTCTACATGAAAGGGTCTGACGTGATTGGGTGCGGCAAGAAGGGAGTTTAAAAGTTTATCAGATTTACTATTTGGTGGGGTAGGGGAAACCCCCGCTCGAACCCGATCAACCAGAGCACGATAAGTATTAATATATAAACCCCACAGGCTTAGTAAAAGCCAAGCCACAAGAATGTGATAGCGGAATTCGAAAAGAAAAAGAATCTCGTTCATTATATGCCCACACCCTTTGCAATAACTTGCTTCAAGGCTTTAAGGGCTTTTTCATTCTCCTCTTTGGTACCAATCGAAATTCTCAGATACTCGCTTAAATTCTTTGCCATAGGCCTCGTAATCACGCCAAGTTTTTGGAGGGAATGGAAGGTTTGCAGCCCATTTCCAACTTTAATAAGCAAGAAGTTTGCCTGGCTGGGAACATATTCTAAATTCAGTTCAGCGCAGCCACTTTTCATTTGCTCTAATCCTTCTTGATTTCTTTTTTTGCAAAGAGAAACCCAACCTTCGTCAGTAAGAGCTTTAATTGCAGTAGCCTGTGCAATAGAATTAACATTAAAGGGTTGCCTTGCTTTTTGGAGAAGTTCCACCATTTCTTGACTGCCATACCCGTAACCAATTCGCAGCCCGGCTAATCCATAAATTTTTGAAAAAGTTCTCATCGCAACGATCTTTTTTCCATCTTTAATAAGGGGACGAAGATCAGGTGGGCTTTCTAAATATTCTGCATATGCTTCGTCTAGGCAAAAAATTACATGGTCGGGCAGAGAATTCGCAAAATCTAAAATTTCGTCAGCAGAATTCGCAGTGCCAGTTGGATTGTTTGGGCTAGGAAGAAATATTAATTTGGTTCTGCTTGAGATGGCTTCATGCATTTTATTCAAATCATGAACGAGATTAGGCATCGGAACGACAACTGGTTTAGCTCCCATTAACAGAGACATCAATTTGTATACAACAAATGCATGTTCGCCGACAATGACTTCGTCTTCTTTGCCAAGAAAAACATGACCGAGTAATTCAATTATTTCATTAGATCCATTTCCTAAAATAATTTGTGACGGCTCGAGCTGATGGTGTTGGCTAATTTTTTTTCGTAACTCGAACCCACTTCCTTCCGGGTAAAGATGCACATTCTTTAAAGCATCTTCTCCAGCAGAAATTGCTAGCGGGGATGCACCCCAAGGGTTTTCATTCGAGGCAAGCTTACAGACTTCGTTGGGGTCGAGATTATGTTCCCGAGCAACTTGTTCAATAGGTTTGCCAGGTTGGTATACTGGTTGATCCAGGATGCGATGATTCGCAAGTTGGGATAAATTCATTTTTATTTAATAATATTACATCACATAGTTTACTTCAAGGAAAAGGGTGGGAAAATCCTGAAGTTGTTTTAAATGAATATTTGTAATATCTTAAATTGTGAAAGTTGGAGTTTTAGGTGCATCGGGATTGCTCGGGTCTGCGGTTTGTAGATCAGTTCTTCGTCGCGGGCATTCTTTGTTGGCCTATTCAAACTCCAAGGTTGTCACTATTTCAGATAAGATAAAAAGCAAAGTATTACCAATTTTGAAAGACGATCAATTAACCAGAGAGTTTTTTGATCATTGGCCTGATGCGATTATTAATTGTGCCGCAATTTCTTCTCCAGATAGCGTTGATGAATCTCCGGATTATGCAAAGTCGATAAATACAGAAGGTGCTTTTCGATTAGCAAGTATAGCTGCTCATATTGGAGCTAGGTTCATTCATGTTTCAACCGATATGGTTTTTGATGGTACAAGTTCACCTTATCGTTCAACTGATATTCCAAACCCTTTAAGCGAATATGGGAGGCAAAAATTAGATGCAGAAAAAAAAGTTTTATCCGTTACCGATGAAAACCTGGTTGTCCTAAGGGTTACTTTATTGAATGGAAATAGTCCTTCGGGGCAGAGAAGTCAGCACGAGAAAATTCTTAATGCACTTGCTTCCAATATGCCAGTTACACTCTTTGAAGATGAGATTCGACAACCATGCTCATCAGAAAACTTGGCAGATGTCTTGGTCGAACTCTTAGAGAGGCCCAATTTAAATGGCCTTTTTCATTGGGCAGGGTGCGAGGAGATTTCACGCTACGGTCTTGGGGTCCGAATTCTTGAACGATTTGGTATAGATCCCGGGAAAATTATACGGGGTAAAATCAAGGATTTTTTCCCCGTTAAGGATATGCGCCCCGCTCATTTATCATTTAATTTGGAGCCCTTAGCGTCAAAAATTCGAACACAACCATCATCAATAGAAGAGCAATTATCTGAGCTTCATGTCCCTGCTGAACTTTATTCTTGGTACCGCGAATATGCGGATGATCCCTCAAGGTATATACCTTTATTTTAAAGTTTTAACATTATGCCCTTCCATATTTATCCACATCGTAAGGAATCCGGACCAGAAAATATGGCCTCAGACTTTTGGTTATTTCATAAAGCCAATTCAGGTTCACCAATTTTTAGGCATTATGGTTGGATTAAACCTGAGATTACATTTGGGTATGGACAGGATTGGAATTGGATTAAAAACCAAGAAATAGGAAAATCTAAAAAAATTACCCGTAGGCCAACTGGCGGGGGCATAGTTAAACATGGAGCAGATTGGACTTACACTTTAATTCTCCCTTCCGAACATCCGTCTTTTTTTATACCTGCACTTGATTTATATGAAAAAATGCACGGTGCAATAGGGTTAGTGTTGGCAAAACAAGGTTATGAAACAAAACTTATGCCTTGCCCGCTTACTGGCGAAAAGAAAAAAGGCATTCCGGGAGATTGCTTTCTAGAACCTGTCGGACGAGATTTAATGACAGCAACCGGGTTAAATAAACTCGCAGGAGCAGCGATGAAAAGAACTAAAATCGGAATTTTAATTCAAGGAACAATAGATTTAACAAGTATTGAAAATTTAGACTTAGTTGAATTTCAATGTTCATTTATTTCGGAACTTTCAAAATTGGTATGCGAGGAAACTAAAGTAATTGAATGGCCGGAACGCTTTCTTAAAGAACGCTCACTCTATGTTAATCAATTTGCATCTGTGTCATGGCGTGAGAATCGAAAGCTTTCTTAACGAATAAAGGTAACAATATTTTCTACATGCCTGGTTTGGGGAAAAAGATCAAAGGGTTGTACTTTTGAAATTTTATAACCACCATTTACCAGAAATTTAGCATCCCGGGCCTGTGTTGCCGGGTCGCATGAAACATATACTATTTTATTGGGATTAAATAAAAGCGCCTGCTGTAGAAAAATTTCATCACACCCCCTTCGTGGCGGGTCGATTACCAAAGAGCAATTCTGTTCCCCTTTTTCTATTTCCGCAAAAATTGAGGATGCTTCACCCAAGAAAAAATCGACATTTTCAATCCGGTTGAGCAGTGCATTCGCACGTGCCCAGTCAAATCCCTCACGACTTATTTCTATTCCAACTACATGTTTGAAATGTTGGGCGGCGGATAAGCTAAATAACCCCCCTCCACAATAAGCATCAACTAATAAACTATCTTCTGTGCCTAGTGCTTGCTCGATAACATAATTAACTAGTTTCGGAAGAATAAATGGATTATTTTGGAAAAACTCTCCTGCTTTAAATTGAAAGATAAGCTCTCCAACTTTTTCACACACAACCTTTTTGTTATCTGTAACGACACCTTCTAGCGTATCTCGGAGCAGAAGAGTGCCCCCCTTTTTCTTGGTTAATCCACTCTGAATATCTTCCCGTGCTGAGGGAAGGGATTGATTAATATTATCGGTAGCAATCGGACACTGAGGTACATCAATTATAACTTTTCTTGATCCATATCTGAGGAACCCGATTTTTCTTTTTTCGTCCTGCCTCGCTCTTTCATAATGAGGTGTAAGTTTGGAACGGTAGGCATATTCCTTAGGAGAAGGAATAACTGGGAGGGCATCAATTTCTAAATCACTAATTCTTTGGAAATTATCAACCACTTGTTGCCTCTTCCATTCAAGTTGAGTTTTATATTCAACCGATTGATATTGGCAGCCACCACAGGTTCCGAACAATGTACATTGTGGCTCTACTCGATGAGGAGATTTTTTAAGAACTTCGACGCAATCCGCTTCAGAATAATTTTTATGATTTCGAAAGATTTTGGCTCGAATTTCTTCGCCTGGTAAGACAAATGCCACATGGATGACCCAACCATTGTCACGAGCAACCCCAAATCCTAGGTTGGTTACATTGTCTATCACCAGAATTAATTCTTGATGATATTCGTATGGATGTTCATTAAAACCTTTTGGTGCAGAGTTCATTGAAGAAGGTTCGTAACGGGCTCGCCCTCATCATGCAAAACCCTTTTTTTATAAATTATGTCAGAACCAATATACAGTACGGGTAATACGAAGATAAAGGAGTTGGTTAAATTGCGTGAATCCCCTAAGCACAGAAGGAAATTGAAGTACTTTGTCATCGAAGGCTACGCAGATTTAAAATGTATTTACGATTTTGGAAGAAAAATTGAAGAGATATTTTTTTGCAAGGAACTTGTAGAAAGATCGGGCTTAGTTAAAGAATTCGAAGAAATCCAAAAAACGGGTCTTCCAATAACGGAATTATCCAAAGCCCCATTTCTAAAGGCTTCCTATCGTAGGAGCTCAGATGGTTTTTTGGCTATTGGAACTACTTGGCCCTTAAACCTTGAAACTTCCGTCAGTGAGGATACAAAAATTTCTATCGTTCTAGACGAAGTGGAAAAGCCCGGAAATTTAGGTGCGATAATTAGAACAGCCGAGGCCCTGGGTGTGAATTCTATTCTTCTATCTGAACCATCCGTTGATTATTTTAATCCAAATGTGGTTCGATCCTCACGTGGATTAATGGCAGGAATCAAGGTTGGGATTGGAAAAAAAGAAGAAGTATATGCCATCTTAAAGCAAAGCAATTTTATGATGGTTGGAACAAGCGGTAGATCAAAAGTTTCTTATTGGGATCAGGAATTTAAAAATAAAACAGCTTTTATTTTTGGTAGTGAAAAAAGTGGGTTAGGAGATTTTTGGACAGAGCAATTATCTGCTCAGGTGAAGGTTCCAATGAAAGGAGCAGCTGATTCTTTAAATCTTCATGCCAGTGTCGCCTGTATAATGGCTGAGTATAATCGTAGGCAATATACTTAAAGCGAGCGGAGCCAAGGTATAGTTTCCTGTAAAGCAGTATTCATATTTTTAATGGGCCGATACCCAAGATCTTTTTCGGCAGATTTAATCGAAAAATAGTGATCGTGTGATAATTGGCATGCCACAAATCGTGTCATTGGCGGTTCTCCAGCCAGCCTAAGTATTCTCCAAATTCCTTCGAGTAGAAAACCCATAAAGAAAGCTTTTCTAAAACTTAATTTTTTGGAGAGTAATGGAAGTTCGATCGATTGAAAAATTTGATTTAGCCAATTCCATAAATTAACTTGTTCGCCTTGGCCTATAAAGTAAGCTTTACCCCCAAGATTTGCGTCTTTCAATAGGGCCCCCATCGCACAAATATGTGCGTGTGCAACATTATCAATGTGGGTAAGGTCTACTTGATTATTTCCATTTCCAACTAAACGTAATTTGGCTGATTTATGTCGTTTAATCACCCGCGGTAGTAAATGTGGGTCGCCCTTTCCCCACACCAAATGGGGCCTTAAGGCAATAGTCTGTAGTTTACCGACCGTATTTGCAGAAAGTATTTCTTTTTCAGCAAGTGCTTTGGTCCTTGCGTATGCGGACATCCCGGTTGCTCCATAGGGGAGTGATTCCTCTCCATTCCTGATCGGATATCCGGAAAAAACCACGCTTGGAGAACTGGTATAAATCAATTTTGGAATACTGTAGGCCCCGCAGGCTGCAATAATATTTTGGGTAGCTTTTACATTGGCATTATGAAACTCAGAATATTTACCCCAAACCCCGGCTTTTGCAGCGACATGAAAAATAATATCTGTTCCAGCTGCTAAAGCAGGTGGTAAATTTTTTTGTGATAAGTCCAGTGAGTGATGTGTGCTTTGATCATTGGATTTCATTGCTGCAGAATTTGAACTTCTTCCTACGGTATGAACTTCATGTCCGTCAGCCAGTAATTTTTCTGTAATGGATGAACCAATAAAACCTTTTCCGCCCGTAACGATAATTTTCATGACAAAGAAAATGGTTTTTTTGCAAACCTCTTAGTCCATTTTTTTGCAAGAGCCAAACGGTGTATTTTTGCGTTGTGCCTAGAATCTACAGGTAGTGAATTCTCAAATACCACATGCTTGAAAGTAAACTGAGGTAAGCGAGCTTTTAATTCATTTATTATTTTATTATAGAGTAAACGAGTATCCCCCTTTGTCTTTTTCTCGCTTAATTCTACCACTAAGCATGGTTCTTTTATCCTTTCCTTCCCGAGTCCGATTAAGGCCGATCGGGAAACCCCTTTGATTGCGTTGATTACCGGTTCGCAGCGCTCTGTTTCCAGTGGGCCGTTGATTGTCTGAATCCGCTCTGCTTTTCGACCTAGAAAGCGAAGAAAACCATTATTGTCATAATAACCCAAATCTCCCATTCTGTGAAAATTTAGTTTTCCGTCATTGAACTTTGAGTCGAATGTTGCACCTGGCATCCTAAAGTATTCTTTACTCACAACAGAACCCGATACGCAAATCTCTCCCACTTCGCCCTGCGGCAGCTCTTTTGGGCAATTTTCTCCAGAGTCAAAAGGGGAAAATGTAATTGGGAAAATACGGGCTGTATTTCCATGAAGTACCCGTCCTAGGCAGGATCCATTTCCTTGAGCAATATCTTGCGTAAGTTTGCTGACATCGATGTTATTTGCCGCAGAAATAGGAAGAGCTTCAGTCGCACCGTATGGAATAATTACCTTACCATTAGGTATCATTTTAGATAAACCACATATCAAATTCGGGTGGGAGGGTGCACCGGCGAGAAAAAATCTATTTATTTTAGGCAGAGAAATATTTTGAGATTTGCAAAAAGAAAAGATTTTCTCCCCTATCACTGGTGATGCGAATGAGGTGGTAACATCAAATTCCTGAATTGTTCGCACAATAATTTCAGGATCCGCAGAACTCGGCTTTCTAGGATTCATGTTCGGAATGACAGATGTAACTCCAAGTGCTGGATTAAAAAGAGCAAAAATGGGGAGAGTTGCTAAATCTATTTCTCCGTTTTTTATCTCAAAATCATTTTTAAGATGATTAATTTGGGCATTAAATACTTTGTGGGTATAAACAACACCCTTTGGGGGACCAGTAGAACCAGAGGTAAATACAATTGCTGCAACTTCATTTCCCTGAGAGTTTTCAGGCGTTTCAATTACTTTATCTTTATGTTCCTCAATCTGCTTTAAGAATTTATTGGATCGAACGATAACCTTTTTTTGAATTGAACGGAAATTACTGGGAAAGAACTTGCCAATAATATGCATTAGAGGAATTCCGATCAAAGCACTGGGTTGGGTATTTTTTATACAGCGTAGAAATGAAGATAAACCCATTCCGGGATCGATAATAATGGGAATCGCTCCAAGGAAGAAAAGAGAAAACGAAATAAGAATTAATTGATACCCGGGTTTAACCGCTAGCAGGACTTGATCGCCTTTTGAAATACCTTTTGCTTTTAGGAAGGATGAACAGGATTGCACATCTTTATATAAATCTTGAAAGGATCGAGGTTTAAGCTGACCGTTTTTAGCGGTTATAATTGCGGCCTGATCAGGCGAATGTTTTGCTGCATTTGCCAAATGCAAGGCAATATTCTGCTCAAGCCGGGTAGTGCCCACAGGACAAATTATTTAGATTCTGCCAACCATCGCTCGGTGTCTATTGCTGCCTGGCATCCCATGCCAGCCGCAGTGATTGCTTGTCGGTAAACATGATCAGCACAATCACCAGCCACATAAACTCCAGGTATGGCAGTTTGTACTTGGCTCCCCTTTTCAGGTACAAGATAGCCGTTTGAATCTAGTGGTAAAATTCCATCGAATGGTTGAGTGTTGGGGATGTGGCCAATGGCAATAAACACTCCTTTGCATGCAACTTCGAGAGTTTCTCCTGACAGTAGGTTTTTTACAGATACAGCACGAGTTTTTCCATTTTCATCGGGAAGAATTTCCGTAATTCCAGAGTCCCAGATTACCTCAATTTTATCGTGGGCAAGTGTACGTTCTGCCATAATTTGAGAAGCTCTCAGTTCATCGCGTCTGTGGATAAGAGTTACTTTTGAGCAAAACCTTGTGAGAAAAAGTGCTTCTTCACAAGCAGAGTCTCCCCCGCCCACTACTATTACATCCATATTTCTGTAAAAAGCGCCATCGCATGTGGCGCAGGTTGTTACTCCTTTACCACCATACATTTCTTGTTCGCCGGGAACTCCTAAAAGCCTTGGAGCCGCTCCTGTGGCAATGATAATTGCCTTAGTTTCATATTTTTTTTCCCCGGCGTATAAAATTTTGATATCTCCACTAAAATCAACCCTGTCGATAAAAGCATTTTCAATTCTTGCCCCAAAGCGAACTGCTTGTTTGCGTAGCTGATCCATCAGATCATATCCGTCCACTCCTTCAGGAAAACCCGGAAAGTTTTCAACCTCAGATGTTGTGGTGAGTTGTCCACCTGGTTGCCTGCCTTCGAGAATGAGGGGGTTTAAATTTGCGCGTGCAGTGTATATTCCTGCAGTAAATCCAGCACAACCGGTTCCAAGAATAATTATATTTTCCATATGATGTATTTAGATCGTAGATATTTTGTCGTAACCGAGTAAAAACAATTTATAAAAGAAAAGATGACAAGTTTTTTGTTTTTAATCGGTTAAATGAATTGGTTTGATAGTCATTGTCACCTTAAAGGGTATTTTAACAAGGGGATTCTTGAAGATATTATATTTCGAGCTGAAAAATGTCGAGTTACTCGGATGGTGGCCATAGGAACATCCTCAAAAGACTGGGCTCTTTATAAGGACTTAGCGGATCGATATCGAGGAAAAATATATTATTCTGCCGGACTTCATCCTTGTTATGTCGGTAATGATTTTGAAGAAGAAATCAAAAGACTCCAAATTTTTTTGGAAAATCATCCTGATTCGGTAGCATTAGGCGAAATTGGTCTTGATTATTTTCATCTTCCAAAGCAGGAGAGTGAAGGATCTCGGATAAAGGAATTACAAAAAATTGCTTTTGTACGACAGTTAGAATTTGCACGAAAATATGAACTCCCAATCGTTGTTCATTCAAGAAATGCATTCAAAGATTGTATTGAAATAATAGAGCAGTCAAAAGTAGATTGGAAAAAGGTTTTATTTCATTGTTTTTCAGAGGGTGTAGATGAAATTGTTGAATTAAATAAGTTGGGCGGTCGGGCATCGTTTACAGGAATTTTGACTTATAAAAAAAATGAATTTTTAAGAGAAGCTGCAAAAGCCCAGGGAATGGAGAAAATTATTTTAGAAACTGACAGTCCATATTTATCCCCGGAACCTAAGAGAGGAAAAGAAAACGAGCCCGGTAATCTTGCCCTTATCGGCGAGTATGCATCCGGTATATTTGATGTAAAAAAAGAAGACCTGGCATTGCAAAGTTTTTTAAACACTAACCAGTTTTATGGAGTTTAGAAATAGATAATAAATTCATTTCGATAATTCTTCCAATGAGCATTTTAAAATTTGCAATAATCTTATTATCCATAAAAATTGCTTAAATGAAGAATTCAGAACTTTCAGAAAAAGATCGGGCCACACGTTCTAAAATTCGTATGCAAATTACTCGGTTACGAGAAAAATTAAAGGATTTAGAGGAAGGTGTCCAATCCGGTGCCTCAAAGCAATCTGATGTGGATGTATGTAAGGGAGAGATGGAGGTTTTGCGCAAGGAATTACAATCTCTTGTGGATGGTGGGCATACCACCTTTATTAAGGCTAAAACGATGCTTGAGCCAAAAAAGAATTTATCTTCGAAAGAGAAAAAACTTGATTGGAAAACTAAATTATTAAAAACAAGACTTACAAGTGCTGAGAAAAAGTTAAAGCAAGAAGGAAACTCTGAGGCATTTATTAATAAGCAATCAAAAGTTATTGATGATTTAAGAGCACAAATTCAATCTTTAGCTGGAGAGCGTCAGGCCATAGAAAATTTTAATCATACTCGATTTGTTGAATTAAAAAGCCTACCCTCTGAAGGTGAAACGCAATCAAAAGAATTATTGGAAGTTGAGGGAAAAATAAAAAGTATCAAGGAAAAGTTAGCCCGAGGTTCGAATTTGAAGGCGGGTGAAGAAGAAAGTCTGAAAGATGAGTTACATCTTTTAGAAATGGAAAAAGAATCTATTGAGAATTTCACCCATGATCATTTTCTTGAAAACTTGGAATCAATGAAAGCGAAGAGAAAAAGTGCTCTGAGATAATTTTGTTTCTTTGTTCTTAGGAGTTTGATAATTGATCTGCATAAATAGTAACTTTAGCCTGCTCCCCCGAGGTTAGAAACTTTGCCCTTTTAATTGCTTTTGCAGTGGATAATGTCGGGTTGCCCATTGTATGTGGGAAAATATTCTTTCGATTCATTCTGGAAAGAACTCCAGAATTTTTAAGTATTCGGAGGACATCACGCCTAACTTCACAAAGAAGAACATGACAGTTTTTCTCTTTTAAATAATCTAGGAGTTCCTCGAGAGCCATAACTGATGTGGCATCTAAATGGTGGGCATTAAGTAATTTTAAAACAAGGACACGTAAGTTTGGATCCTCACCAACTCGCCTAATTTGTTCATAAAATAGATCCGCAGCCGCAAAAAAAAGTTCGCCTTCAACATGAACAATTGAAACTTCAGGTTCCGGTCGACGGGTTTTGGCGGATAATTCGGCAAGTTCTCCATCTTCGTTGTATCCATATTCTACCATTTCAGGTTCCGCAACTTTACGAAGAAATAGAAGAATAGATGTTATGACTCCGGCAAAAATGGCCATTTGTAATGAAAAAACAAGGCCAACGGTTAAGGTTACGCTAAAAGTAATTGCGTCTGATCGAGTGGCTCGTGATACAGCTTGTATTTGTCGGCCTTTAATGAGGGATGCACCAATAAATATTACTAAGGTCGCAAGTGCAGCAACTGGGATATAGGAAACAATCGATCCCAGAAAAAAGTATCCGGCGATCACAAAAATTCCAGCAATAAGATTAGATGCACTAGTTTTCGCACCGGATTGTATATTTAGAGTGGAGCGGGTAAGGGAACCAGATGCGGGCATTCCGGAAAGAATTGAACATCCTATATTTCCCATTCCTATAGCAAAAGTTTCTTGATTTGTTTGAATTCTTTCTCCTGCCCGAGCGGCTAAGGATTTTCCTATAGAGAGACCCTCCAAAAGGCATAGTAAGGAAATTGCCACTGATGACCAAAGAATGGTATCCCCGAAATCTGTCAGCGTATTAAAACGAATCATAGACATAATTCCCACAGAAGAATCAAAACTAGCTAATGTATGAACCGAACCAATAGAACCTTTAAAAAAGAAACTGGCAAAGGATGCGAGGATCAGGGTGACGGCAACATTAGGAAGTGTTTTAAATTTAAATTGTAAAAGAAGGTAGCAAATTGCGGTAAACGAACTCACGATAAGGGCAGGAGGGGAGATTTCCCCCAAGGCACGAACGGATGCATAAACAATTTGCCAAAAGGTAGCGAGGTTTGCGCTAGAATCTAATTCTAAACCCAGGACATGTTTTGCCTGATTGGCGATGATGAGACATGCCGCAGCAGTTACATAAGCTGTAATAACCGTCCTTGAGACAAATTGAATCATAAACGAAACTCTGAGAAATGATGCGAGGAGTAGCATCATCCCGGAAAAAAATAGAATCCATGGTAGCAAAAGGAGAGCCTGCTCTGAGGCCATGCCAGCATGATTAATCATTCCCAAGCTTGCAAAAACGCCGAAAAGTAAAACAGCGGTGGCATTGGTTGGTCCAAGTGTGATAAAGCGTGAATTTGAAAACAAACATCCAACTACAGCAGCGACTGCTGATCCTAAAAGCCCATATTGTATGGGAAGACCAGAAACAAGCGCATAAGCCATGCCTTGGGGTATGGCGAGGAGTGCAACATTAAGTGCTGCCCGACAATCAGCATTGAAGGAAAATAACGAATAATTTTTCAGCACTCGGAAAAGCGGAAAAATATTAAGCAAAGTTATTTTTGAACTGCTCACATTCGTTTTTTTTCTCTGGTTGGTTCACAAATCATTAATATTAATGAGTGCACTATGCATTTAGTGTGAAGGTTCGTAAAAGAAAATTTTTCTAAAGTTTAGATAAGAGCAACCGATTATGTATTTGTCCCAAGGATGTGACCATTTTTAAATAGGTTTCGATAGACATGGAGGTTAATCGTAATCGCACTAACTGTGCCTTCACCGGCAAAATCAACTTAGGCGTTTAATTATCCCACAAATATCCATTTTTTATCGCATACATTCTCAATTCCGCGTTCGGAAGGACTTTGTATGGTAAAGTTTATTTATTTTTTAAATAATGCATTGTGCATTAACAACTATCACACCAATACAAAATATGTAATGAAATAGAGCATACCTGGTACACGATCTGGAAGATTCGTGACCAAAATTGATTAAATTCAAATTACAGCGACAAGGATGTCATTATATTAAAGTATTTATTGTTTACTAATTTAGTATCCTAATAATTACACAACATCTAATCGTTAGGTTTGTTTTGCCTTCATGTATTTATAAACAAAATCCCTAATTATTAACTTATGATTGTATCAGATGCACATAATTTTGCCTCTAGTATATCTCGCGATATGGAACAAATTCAGCGAGAAAGAAAGAAGCATATAGAAAAATTATCTTCAGGTTTAAAGGTAGAAAAATCTACTGATGATGCTGGGGCACTGTCCAATAAAATAAAGCGGACAAGTGAACTTAAGAGATTAAGGAGCGTAAATTCAAATTTACAAAATGCGAAATCTTACTTAGAGGTCCGTGACGGTGCACTATCTACTGTTCATAAAATATACGACCGAATGGCACAATTATCAACTATGGCCATGGATGTTACCAAGACTGATTCTGACCGCGAAAATTATAATAAGGAATTTCAGGAATTAAGGGAAACGGCCTTAAAAATTAGTCGGGAAAAATTTAACGGCATCAATCTGTTTAGAAATAAGGCTTATGAATTAATCAATAAAGGCTTTAAGATTAATTGGACTGACTCTAAAGCTGAAGTGGATGCTTTAAATAGATCTGATCCCAATAATAACCATTATCTTGCAACGATTACTACCGAATTGGAACAGGCAGAAATTGCTTTTCAAATTGGAGAAGTAGGGATTAATGCTTGGTTGGGTGGTCAAGATATAGTTGAGAATGATTGGCGTTGGACCGAAGGGCCTGAGGGCGAAGCGAATGGTGGAAGCGGAACACCTTTTTGGTATGGTAAATTTAAAGGTCATACCACGGACGACGGAACCTTTGGTCCGGTTAATGGAATGTTTGAAAATTGGGGTAATAAAGAACCGAATGGCGATGCCGAAGATTACCTACAGATCAGCCAAAGGGTGCAACCGGATGGATCGACTGGTGCTTGGAATGACTTGTGGAATACAAATACAACAAACCTCGTATATCAACCTCTTGGTTATGTTCGCGAAACAGACCAGGGAAATTTATTAGTAAATGATGATGTAGAGGGAGGCGGTTTTGAAATAGGAAATGCACTTTTTCAAAAGTTTATATTTAGCTCTATGATCAGCCTTGATACAGTGGAAAATTCTAAAAAAGCATTAAGTTTATTGGAGTCTGCCCTGGAGGGGGTTTCGGATGCCCGTGCAATTGGAGCTGCTTCTTTATCTCGCATAGAAAAGGAAATCGAAGGAAATGAAAATCTTACCTTGGAGACAGAAAAATCCCTATCCCGAATCGAGGATGTGGATATGGCGATCACGGCAAGCAGGTTAGCTCGTACGGAAATTAAAATGAATTCAACGACTGCAATTTTTGCCCAAGCTAATAAATTGTTTAATCAGAGAAATTATGTTGAGGATCTATTGTCCTAAGAAGCCTTTTTGAAGTTTAAGCCCTGCTTAGCGTCCTGCCATTTTTTATAGTCGATAGAGAATTTATCTTTGGATTGTCCAAGCTCTTTTTTTACAGACTTTAATAATTTAAAATGAGGATGGAGGGAATGAATATCATTTCTTTTAATTTCCATATCAACCAATCTTTTTTGCAGTAAAATTTTGCGGTTAAGTGCGGTTCTAGATAGCTCCTTGATATGCTCAATCCCCTTAGCCAATTCTAGGTCAAGAGCAGAGCTTAGTTTGAGCAGGTTTTTATTAACTTCATTTTTTAGGATTGGCTCTAAATCTTGATTGGTAAGCATTCTTTTAAGTTGATCGATATTAGAAAGAATTTCTTGAATATTGCCATAGCGAGCGAGCGAATAAATGCTTAGGTAGTTTGCTGGATCTTCTTTTTTCTTGTGAATTTGCTCGATATTTTTCAATGCATCAACATGGGAATTAATCTCAGTAGAAATTTGCATAATTTCTGATCTTAACGCAATATCTTCAATTGTTTCCCCGGAACTGCCTTCATTCTCATCTTGTATGCGCTGGGCAAGCTCAAGTTCTCTTTTTTCAAGAATGAGTATATTCTCCCTTTGTTTCAAGAGCTTTGGTAAGAGGGGCAAAACAGATGTTTCTGTTTTGATTTCGAATTTGTAGGTTTCTATGATCAATTTAGCGAGAATTTCAGAAGCCTTTCTTGAGTGCCCCCTCACAGTTAAGAGCAATTGCTTTTGTTTTTCATATTCTGGTACAACAGAATAAAGTGAACGCATTATTTCAGTTTCAGATTCAATAAAAATATCATTCTGAAAAGGACTGTAAATCATTTCCATTGCGGTGGGGTTTTCTTTTAGTGCCATTAGAATTTTAGAAAGAAATGTATTTCCTTTCATCGCCTCCTTGTGCAGGTACGATCCGCGCACTGAAGATTCCGGGACTTGAATAATAAATTTTGTGACAGCCCAAGCTGAGGACTGTTGTAGTGAATCACTATTTTTAAGAGGAGCTGTATGGTTATTTTCAGAAGAACTCGCGGTTGAATTTGAATTTTCTATAAATGAACCTTCATAGGCAAAGGCTGTATTTTTTTTAATCTGATCATAGTAGAAACCTGCTCCAAAAACCGTAATGGTGATGATGATGAGCAAGATGCTGTGCCAAGGTTGCATACCAGTACATTAAAATAGTTCATTCCCATTGTGCAACTTGTTTAATTTTGCACATAATAAACCATATAAAATGGTAGATAGTAAGAAATTTAAATTGCAAAAGGTTGACAAAGGAATTGATTCCTTTTTCCCTGAAGTTGTTTTGGAAGAGAATACTATCCCTTTTGATTTTTCGCGAAAATTGACTGCACTGCAGAGACCTCTTTATGCTTACATTTTGACGCTCTTACCCAACAGGACTGAAGCGGAGGACATTTTACAGGAAACAAATTTAATCCTTTGCCGAAAAGCCGGGGAATACGACCCTGAAGGTCATTTTCAGGGATGGGCTTTTAATATTGCGAGGTTTCAAGTGATGGGCCACATGTCAAAGCACAAAAGAAGTAAGCTTTATTTTAGCCCGGACATAATTGAAAACCTTGCGGAAGAAGCAGTTGATTCAATCCAAATGGATCTGTCCCGAAGGGCACTTCAGGTATGTTATGAACTTTTACCAAAACATATGAAGGCAATGGCAAAGTTACGATTTCGTGAGGATAAAAGCTTGTTAGAAATATCTAGAATTTTGAAAAGACCAATGGGTTCAGTCTCAGCAACTTTACATCGAATTCGTTTAAATTTAATTTCTTGCGTGAAAGATAAAATTCCCACGATTGAAGCTGAAATGGATGCCTGAAATTTAAAGGTTAGTCCAAAAAATATAATTTTTTTGTACGAAAACCCACACTCGTGCTAAGATATTGATATACCCCACTATATCCCATGTACTCAGATCTTAAAACTATCAAGCAAGTCGATGTGCTTACGATCAAAATTTTGGATGAACTTCATTCAGATGATGATGTTGAGCAGTTATCCGTTCTCTTAAGGAATAGCAAGGAGGCACGGGCGAGATATTCCGAACTCACTTTGCAGGATTCTCTATTACATTGGGAAACGGCAGCCGCAGAAGTTGAATTTACAGAGGAAGCTCAAAGGGGTTCAATTCTCAACTTCCCAATCATTTCTTCCGTTGCTGCTTCAATTGTAGCATTGTTTGGAGTTTGGTGGATTCACAATGAAGTGTCAGATCGTGTGGATTCCGACGTTAGTACTTTGATTAGTCATAACACTGCTGACACTTCACTTTTGAATGAAGGTTCAATAGGCAAGAATGAAAACTTCACCGATGAACGAAAAGGTTTCGATTTAAGTACGAATTCTTTTAACATTTCTTCTAATTCCCTTTGGGCTTACTCTGCAAGAGCACATAATGACGCTCTCTATGGAATTAATATTTTAAAAGATAATAAGAATTTTGGTGATGGCGGAATAGTCGAATTTAACGGGGATTTTGCAAGTTGGAAGAGAGCAGAACATCTATCAGTCCCCACTGAAAATGGCATTCTTCCTAAAATTGGAAAGCAGATGATTAAGCTTTCTTCAATGGATGTTGATGTTACCGCCAATAAGGCAGAAGTCTCTGAAACAATCCAAGTACTTGATGTTCGCAGCCTGAATTCTGGTTTAAAAAATTTGAGTGCCAAACTCCAGACGAGCATCTTTTTTAATAAAGGCGTAAATTTTGCGGAAAGTTCAAGCGAATTTTCACTTTCCTTACATGCCATTGCCAGTAATGAAAAACAAGCTATTGGACACCAAGCTAACTCACTTGATAGTGATTTAAACCCTTCTACTTGGGAAAAAATAAACACGGACTTCACTATCCCTGCCGGTACAGAATTTGTAGTTGTGTCAGTCAGTGCCCGAAAGCAGGGTCCAAACTCTTTACTGCCTGATATTGGTGGACATTATGCAGATGGACTTTCTATCAATTTATTGATTGATGGTCAAAATACTATTGGTCCACTTTGACCAATCCTTTAGTTTGTTAAGCGGTTCTTGTTGACAACCGTTAAAATGAAAGAACTTTGGGGATATGAAATTTTCCTTATTAGTTGTTTTACTCTTTGTTTCTGTTGGGCTTAATGCCAATAACTGGCCCAGTTTTGGTGGACAGTTTCGCAATCAATATTCCGAGGAGGAAGGTTTAAGGACTGATTGGGGGGAAGAGGAACCTAAGACCTTGTGGAAGTTGGAAGTTGGCCTTGGATATTCTTCGATCATTGAAGTTGACGGTTTGGCTTACACGCAAGGTAATTCAGATGGAAGAAATACTTTATTTTGCGTACAGGCTGATTCTGGGAAAATCCTCTGGCGACATAGTTACCCATGCTCGAAAGCACCCAAGTATTTTGACGGTGGGAGCCGAGCAACTCCAGTCGTTGCAAACGAGGTTTTACTGTTGTGCAGTCATGAAGGAGATTTTTATGCTTTAGATTCAAAAAGTGGTAAAATATTATGGACAAAGAATTTAGTTGAGGATTTGAATGGTAAAAGACCAACATGGGGGTATTCAGGTTCTCCTTTAGTTGTAGGAGAAAAATTAATAGTCGAGACCGGATCTGAAAATGGGTCTCTACACTGCTTAAATTTGAAAACAGGCGACCTTGTTTGGAAAAGTGGGGAAAGTGAGGCGGGCTATGCCTCACCTATGCTCTATGGGGAGGCACCGAGTAAGGTTTTAGTTTTTAATGAATCTGGGATTGTTATTCATGATTTAGATTCAGGAAAAATCCAAAAAAAATATCAGCATAAAACGCGATACGGGATAAATGCTTCTCAACCATTAATTTTCGGTAAAAAAGCATTAATTTCATCAGCCTACGGAAAGGGTTCTGCATTGGTTGATTTAACCAGAAAAATGCCATCTGCGGTTTGGGAATCAGAGTCCTATTCCTGTCAAATGGCAAGTATGGTCCGAAAGGGGAAATATAGTTTTGGAATACACGGGCAGGCAGGTGGACGTTCAGATCAATCAAAATTATTTTGTTTGGATTTAGAAAGTGGTAAAGAGCGATGGAAAGAAGTGGGTTTTGGTCTCGGAACTGTTCTTCTCGTACGGGATACCTTAGTAATTTTAAGTGATCGCGGTGAATTATGTTTAGCCCAGGCAAATCAAAATAAATTTACTGAATTAGCACGGTTTCAAGTTTTATCGGGCAAGAATATCTGGACACCACCAACCTATGTGAATGGAAGGATGCATTGCCGAAATCCAAAAGGTCAATGGGTTTGCCTTCAAATGAGAAAAGCGATCTAATTTTGATATTACTAAGTATCGAGAGCAATCTCGTTATTAATTTTTAGAGTTAATTGTTCGAGCAAACAAAGAAAGTGATCTTTTTCATGATCGGTGAAGCAGGCTAATGAGTCCTTCTCTAATTTTTCTGCAATCTTTTTCCCCTGCCTAAAAAGTTTACTACCATTATCTGTTGTGGAAATTAAGTTTTGTCTTTTATCCAAGGGGTTTTTTTTTCGATCAATTAACCTTAACGCACTCATTCTTTTAATTAAACCCGCAATATTATTGGCATCGGTTGACATTAGACTCGCTAATTTGGATTGAGAAACAGTGCCTGTTGGGAGTTCATGGATCCAACGCAATACGATGTATTGATCAGGAGTAAGCCCAACCTTTTTGACTTTTTTCATAAAAGTACTGTTCAGCCTATTCCAGCATTCCCTCAGTAGGGGAGGGAAGCTTTTCGAGTTGGATGGGTTTTTTTTCATTCAATTAAAAAAATCTCATTTTTTTCCTTCAGCAATTGACAATATAGTACATACAAGTACTAATTCTAAAATATTCCAATCAAAACCGTATAAACAAATGAGAAACCTTATTTTTTCCTACCTTTTAGTTTTAGTTTTTTCCTTCGGTTGTACCCCCAAAGCTAAACGGAATGAAACAAACACTTCGAATAAACAGAATATTTCCCGTTCAGTTGGGAAAAATTGGTTATTTTGGAGGGGTTTGGAAGGAAGTGGGGTATCCGAGCAGACAAATATGCCAAATTTTCTCAGCTTGGAGAAAGAATCACTATTGTGGGATCATGAAATTCAAGGAGGAGGAGTGCCTGTAATTGCAGGCGGAAGAGCTTATCAGTTTGGTTATTATGGCGTTGATGATGATTTACAAGAGGCATTAGTTTGTTTTGATGCGGTAAGTGGCGAGGTTCTCTGGAAGCGTGCTCATAATGATTTTATTAGCGACATTGTTTATAACCGATATGGGGTTGGTGCTGCTTGTGTTGACCCAGCGAGTGGGAATGTATATTTCCAGACCAGTCCAGGTCTTTTAATTGGGTACGATTCTGATGGTAACAAGCTTTGGGAAAGATCTTTAATGGAGGAATTTGCCCGATTAACTTTTCCCAATGGGCGTACTGGTGGTCCTTGTGTTGATGGAAACTTAGTTATTATTCATGCGATAACTGCCAATTGGGGAAAACAAGGCCCAGCAAGGGACCGTTTTTACGCATTTGATAAGAAAACTGGGGATTTAGTTTGGACTTCAACTCCTGGCATTACACCCCAAGATAGTTCTTTTTCACCACTTACCTTTGAAGATCTTCCGAGTGGGAGAAGGGTTTTTTACAGTGGGACAGGTTGTGGGCATGTTGTTTGTATCGACGCTCGTACCGGACAACCTTTATGGCGTTTTCAAATGTCCTATGGTGGCGTTAATTCGGGTGTGGTTATTCATGAAGATACTGTTATTGCAATTCATGGAAAAGAAAACATTGACTCCTCGACCATTGGAAGAATGGTGGCGATTAAGAAACCAGCTAAATTGCCAGGGCTAAACGAGGAAATTTTAATTCTCGGCAAAGAAGATGAAGCATGGAGAAACAATTCGATGGAAGCATTTACCAGCTCCCCCGTTTATCGAGGTGGAAGATTGTATTCCACGATCAAGCGAGGAGAGTTAATCTGTTTGAATGCCGATAATGGCGAAGAGATTTGGGTTTTAAAGTTAGCACCTGATCAAGTGCACGCTTCTCCAACTTGGGCAGATGGAAAACTTTATGTTCCAATGTTTGATGGACAAGTATCTGTAGTAAAAGATTCTGGAAATAAGGCAGAAATCCTTAGTCAGGTCCAACTTGATGGTTCCTGCCTTGCTGCACCGGGAGTTGCTCATGGGAGGGTTTTTATTCAGTCCAAAAAACGGCTTTATTGTTTTGGTTCTAACGAAATTGCACCGGCTTTCATTTCACAGAATGAAGAAAGTTTAAAGTCAGATAGGAAAGCGGTTTCCTTGCAGGTGGTGCCAGCCGAATTTGCCCTTAAGTCGGGTGGAACGCTTGCATTTAAAGTTTTTTCCTTGGATAAGAATGGACGCAGAATTGAAGAATTGAAAGAAGGTTTAAGTTGGGAAAAGTGGATACCCCCAACTGCAAAGGTTCAATCAAAAGTTGACGCGGAAATTACTCCTAGCGGACTGTTAATTGCGGAAAGAGATGCAAAGCTTTCAGCGGGTGCTTTGCGAGTAAGCAATGGAACTTTATATGGCGTAACTCGAGGGAGAGTCTTGCAGGATCTTCCATACGAGGAGAATTTTGAACAAGGGTTTTCATTAACGCAGAAAAGTTCTGATCAAATTCCGTTCTCTTATGCACCTCTACCATGGCTAGGGGCAAGGATGCGTTGGCAGGTACAGGATATGGGGGGTAATTTGGTTGCCGGGAACACACTTGATCGAGTTTTGTTTCAAAGGGCAATTAATTTTGTAGGTCACAAAGATATGGCAAATTACACTGCACAAGCTGATGTAATGACCGATGGTGATCGACGTACAAAATCTAATATTGGTCTTATCAATCAACGCTATATTTTTGCACTTATTGGAAATAGCCAAAAACTAGAAATAATTTCGAATTATGATAGATTTAGACATTCGGTACCATTTTCTTTTAAGACACGAATTTGGTATAAACTTAAAACCCGAGTGGATATTCTTGAAGATGGCACTGGGATGATTCGAGCGAAAGCTTGGCCGAAAATGGGAGATGAACCTGATGAATGGACGATTGAAGTTCCACATAGCACTCCACACTTACAAGGTGCTCCTGGTATTTATGCAATGTCTCCACAAAGCAAGAAAAAGGTTTATTTTGATAACCTTTCAATAATTTATAACAACTAAAATTTATCACCACATGAAAATATATTTCCCAATGAAATCTTCCTGTATTTCCCTTTTATTAATATTAACAATCTCTAATCTTTTCGCAGATGAATGGCCAATGTGGGGAAGAGACGGTACCAGAAATATGGTTTCAAATGAGAAAAATATATATTTTGATTTCAACCCTGGGGAAATGTCAGATGATGAAATTGTTGATTTAAAAACAACCAAAAATATTAAATGGGTAGCTAAACTAGGCTCACAGGCATATGGAAATGTAACAATTGGGAATGGGTGTGTGTTTGTAGGCACAAATAATGAATCTCCCCGTGATCCAGGAAAGAAAGGTGATCGAGGGGTTGTTATGTGCCTGGATGAAAAAACTGGAGATTTGAAATGGCAACTCGTGATACCTAAGCTCGGTGCTGGAAAGGTAAGTGATTGGGAATACATTGGCATTTGTTCATCAACAGCAATTGATGGGGATAAGGTCTATGTGGTTACTAATCGCTGTGAGGTTGTCTGCCTTGACATTAACGGATTGTCCGATGGAAATGCGGGTCCGTTTAAAGATGAGGCATCCTACATTAAACCGAAAGGAATGAAGGATGAATTGAATGAAAAATTAGATGCGGATATTATTTGGATGTACGATATGAGAGATGAGTTGGGTGTTTTTCCACATAATGTAACCAGCTCCTCACCAGTTATTGTTGGAGATACTGTTTATATCGCAACTTCCAATGGGGTAGATTGGTCACACACGAATATACCGAGTCCATTATCTCCGAGTTGGGTTGCATTGGATAAGAATTCCGGAGAACTTAAAGGAGAAGATGGATCCGGAGCCAGTGAAAGCGCTCTGCACGCGGCTTGGTCCTCTTTGACCTATGGAGATGTCGATGGCACTGAGATGTTAATTTGGGGGGGGACTGATGGGTTTTGTTACGGATATAAGAACGAAACTGTAAAAGATGCAGATGGATACGACCTTTTTCAACCTTTGTGGAAGGTCGATTGCAATGAGCCTAGCTACAGGAAAGATAAAGATGGAAAGAAAATACCATATGCAACTCCTCCCGGGCCGAGTGAACTGATTGGAACACCGGTTTTATATAAGGATAAAGTTTATTGTGCTATCGGGCAAGACCCTGAGCATGGAGATGGGGTGGGGCGCTTATCTTGTATTGATGTAAAGGATGGAAAAGTACTATGGAAATACACTGATGTGGGTCGTACAATATCCACGGTATCGGTGGCAGATGATTTGGTTTATCTTGCAGAATATTCAGGAATTATTCACTGCTTGGATGCTCATTCAGGTAAGGTGTATTGGACCCATGATTCATTTAGCCGTATTTGGGGATCAACCTTAGTCGTGGATGGAAAACTTATTTTAGGTAATGAGGATGGAGATTTACTTATCATGGATCACGGTAAAAGTAAGCCAAAAGTTGAAACCATTGATATGGGTGCACCAGTGTATAGCTCTCCAGTTGTTGCGAATGGAACGCTTTACATCGGCACTCAAACTCATCTTTATGCAATCGGAAAATAAAGTGAACGGACCGGCTCAGCCTGTGGGCAAAAACTTTTTTTGGATTCTTTTTTTACTACTTTTTCTAGTTCACCAAGATTTTTGGTGGTGGGATGATGCGTCTTTGATGTTCGGTTTTTTACCTGTGGGTTTAGCCTTCCATGCTTTCTTTTCAATTGCCTGTGCAATCTTAGGCTGGTTGGCAATCAAGTATGCATGGCCACATGAAATTGAGCGGTTTGCGGAAGAAGGTTCAAGCGAAGAAGGGTCGAATTCATGACCACTCTAATTGTTATTTCCTGTTATCTTTGCTTACTCCTTGGCTTGGGTTTTTTTAGTAACCGATTGTTTCGCGGAACAAGTAAGGATTATTTTGTCGCGAGTCATAGCATAGGCCCATTTCTTCTTTTAATGAGCGTTTTTGGAACAACAATGACTGCATTTGCGCTTGTGGGTTCCACGGGAAAATCTTTTGAGCGTGGGATTGGAACTTATGGATTAATGGCATCCATCAGTGGGTTAGTTCACGCAGGAATCTTTTTTCTTATTGGAATTCGTTTATGGTCCTTTGGTAAAAAGTATGGATACATAACCCAGATACAATTTTTTAGGGCTCGCTTTGAATCTGATCGTTTGGGTTATTTATTATTTCCTATTTTAGTTTTGCTTGTGGTGCCTTATCTTTTAATTGGAATCATTGGAGCGGGCAAAACGATTGAGCCAGTAACTGCTGGTGCTTTTACCGAAATTTTCACAAACCCAACAGCCCCACAATGGCTCGGAGGTGTGCCTCCCTGGTTAACAGGCTTAGTGGTATCCCTCGTTGTATTAACTTATGTTTTTATGGGAGGCTCTCGGGGTGCCGCTTATGCAAATACCTTTCAAACAATAGTTTTCATGGTTATGGGGTTGGTTGCATTTGTTTATATCATTAATGGTTTAGGAGGACTTAACCAGACTGGAAAAGTACCTGCTCGTATAACTGAAACGGGCTCAGTTGTTCAGGATTATCGTTTTGATAAACAATCGGGCGTTCTGGTAAAAAATGAGAAACCTAAGGCCATTGGTCAGGTAATCGATTTTGAAGATTCTAATTTAGTCGACAAACAGCCTCATCTTTCACGCACGCCAGTGAAGATCGAGTTCAAGAAAAAGAACCCGAAGACCGGGGAAATTTCCGCGTTTGAGAGAGAACTTGGAATTCCATTTATTACTTTCGTATCTTATTTCTTTATTCCATTAAGCGTAGGAATGTTTCCTCACCTTTTTCAACATTGGTTAACTGCTAAAAGTGCTAAAGCTTTTCGGTTAACCGTTATTGCCCATCCAATTTGTATTATGGTCGTGTGGGTTCCCTGCGTGTTAATTGGTGCATGGGCTTCGGGCGTTTTACCACCAGGAATTCCTCCACCCGCAGTTTTGTCAGCAATGTTGAATTTATTAGTGGGTGATCCGATTTTGACCGGCCTTTTAACCGCAGGTGTATTGGCCGCAATTATGTCTTCGTTAGACTCCCAGTTTCTTTGCTTGGGAACGATGTTTACCAATGATGTTGTTGTTCATCGTGCTGGAGTAGGTAAGTATTCTGACAAACAAATAATTTTTATTGCCCGGGTTTTTATTGTGGTGATCGTAGCGTTAACATATGCCCTTGCAATGTGGGCAAAGAATGCGAATGTTTTTGATCTGGCCGTGTGGTGCTTTAGTGGGTTTTCTGCTCTTTTTCCAGTGGTTTTTGCCGCATTGTACTGGAAGCGTGCAACCAAGCAGGGAGCGGTTGCTAGTATCATTGCAGCTCTTGTCACCTGGGTATACTTTTTTCATTTATCAGGATACGGCGGAGAGATGGTAATCGGGCCAGGGATTATTCCCGCAGCGGTTTGTTTTGGAGCAGCGGCACTCGCTATGGTTTTTGTTTCTCTCGTTACACGCCCACCTTCTGAAGAAACAATAAAAAAGTTTTTTCCCAAGGTTCCAAAATTGTAATTTTATCAATTCCTTCTTTATTGAAGACATCATGAACATGGATGAAAAAACTAAGCAGTCCGCAAAAGAGCTCGACGCTCATGTTGCAGAAATAATAAAGTGGCATTTTTCGCCAGAAACAGGTTCTCCATTTTGGCTGGATTGGGCAGAAAAACAAAATTGGAATCCCCTGGATGAGGTTACAAACTTTGATGATATTTGTGAAAAATTCCCCAATTTTCAGGATGAGTGGTTAAGGGATTTACCCAATGAGGTTTGGGTTCCTAAACCTTATCGAGGAAAGCCTTTCAATATTTTTGAAACTGGTGGTACCACAGGTATGCCTAAGCAAAGAATCGGATGGGATGATTTCCGAATTGATTATACAGCCTTCTCCGAAACTTTAAGTGATGACCATTTCCCTCGGGATGATTATTGGATGATGGTAGGCCCTACGGGTCCACGTCGATTGCGCTTAGCCATTGAGCACTTGGCTAATGAACGGGGATGTTCCTGCTATTTTGTAGATTTGGATCCCCGTTGGGTAAAAAGATTAATTGCAAGTAAACAATTTGATCAGGCTCGTGCCTACATGGATCATGCGGTTGACCAAGCTTTAACTATTCTTAAGCATCGAAAAGTTAGTGCTTTATTTACTACGCCTAAATTGTTGGAAGCCTTGGCCGAACGAAAAGATTTAGTGAAAGCCGGAATTAAGGGAGTTTTTTGTGGTGGCACAACAATGGACAAACAATACGCCCGCTTTTTAGTTGAGGAAGTTTGTGAAGGAGGAAAAATTGGATTTGTACCTACTTATGGAAATACATTAATGGGCTTGGCGAGACACCACCCATTTGGTCCGGAAAATGATTATTCCATTGCTTACTATGCACCTCAACCACGAGCAGTTCTAAGAGTAATTAATCCTAATAGTAATCAAACTGTGGAATATGACACTTGGGGAAGGGTTGAATTAACAACTCTAACGAAGGAGTTTTTCATGCCTCGTTTTCTTGAACGTGATGAAGCGTTGAGAAAAAAACCGTGGAGTGAAGCACCTTGGGATGGAGTTGCAGAGGTGAGACCGTTTGGAGCTATGGAAAAAAATATTGTGGAAGGAGTTTATTAAAATGAAAACACCTCATATTCCATGTTTACGACTCGGCGAAGAGTATCGTAGTTTTAACGTATCTGAAGTAAAGGATTACCGCAACGGATCGGTAAAAGCGACAATGAGTCAAGTAAATGCCGGCGTTATCCGCAGAGATCTTTTGCAAATTGAAAAGGCTCGAGATGCCTTGCAAAAATTGAGTACGCGTGAACTTATCGATATCAGTGCTCAAGCGGGCGAATTATTTCTGAACGGTGACCTTCCTCTTGGGGATGGTGAACAAAAACAATCTGCGAAGGATTATCTCTCGACACTTTCTTCGACCAGTGGACTACCCCATGTTATGGTGAAGAGAAACATGGATAAAATACATTACGCCTTAACCCATGTGGAATTAATTCTAAATGGATTAACCCGGGGGATCGATTTATCGGTATTGGATCGTGGATTTGGTGAACAAGCGGGATCTCCAGTGTGTTTTTATCCAACCACTCATGCCCTTGGTCTGGTCATGCCCAGTAATTCTCCTGCGGTTAATTCCCTTTGGTTACCATCGATTGCATTAAAAATTCCAATTGTTATGAAACCCGGACGTGATGAACCGTGGACTCCATTCCGTCTGATTCAGGCGTTTATTGCAGCTGGATGTCCACGAGAAGCTTTTGGTTTTTATCCCACCGATCATGAAGGTGCTGGGGATATACTTCGTTTATGCGACCGAGCTTTGATTTTTGGGGACAAAAGTACCACAGACCTGTACGCAGGTGACCCTGGAGTTCAGGTTCATGGACCAGGATTTAGTAAAATTCTTGTCGGAGAAGATGAAATTGAAAACTGGCCAGATTTTATTGATGTAATGGTATCTTCCATTTCTGATAATGGAGGAAGAAGTTGCGTGAATGCTTCCGCCGTCATTGTGCCTAAATATGCGAAAGAAATTGCTGATGCATTGGGTAAGAGATTGGGAGCATTAAAGCCCTTGCCAGCAGAGAATCCAAGTGCAGTGCTTTCTGGCTTTGCGAATCCCAAAATGGGGGAATGGATTGATGGGGCAATTGAAGCTGATTTAGCAGGAAAAGGTGCTACTGATATGACTGCACCATATCGTGATGGTCCTCGTTTGGTTCAGGCTGAAGGAGGAACATACCTTCGCCCAACGATTGTCCATTGTGACTCAATGGATCATTCTTTATCCAACCGTGAATTTCTTTGTCCCTATGCAAGTGTGGTTGAGGTTCCCCAAGCAGATATGCTCCGTGCGATTGGACCCACTTTAGTTGCAACTGTAATTACAAAGGATGAAAAATTTAAACGACAATTGCTCAGTGCATCAAACATAGAACGTTTAAATCTAGGGCCGATTTCGACTATGAAAATTTCATGGGACCAGCCTCATGAAGGAAACATGTTTGAATTTCTTTACAAGCGTCGATCCATAGGAATGGCTGCGTAGAAAGAGAAATTTTTCTTGTCATGGAAAAAAAAGTTACACTCAACCCGGATGGAGATACTTTTTTTTCCGATGACGATATGCCAAGTCAAAAAATTATTTATGGAGTTGGTGCAAGAAATCGAGTAGGTGAGGTCGCTAAAGAGTTAGGCAGGAATATTTTACTCGTTACAGACTCAGGATTATCTGCGGTCGGTCATCCTCAAAATTTAAAAGAAATTTTGGAACAATCGAATTTGAATGTTACTCTTTTTGATCAATCGGTCGAGAACCCAACAGAATCAAGTGTTCAGGATTGTGTTCAAGTTGCAGAAGAATCAAAAGTTGATGTAATAGTCGGGTTGGGTGGAGGAAGCTCTATGGATACCGCAAAGGGCTGCAACTTTGTTCTTAGTAATGGAGGAAAAATGTCAGATTATTGGGGTGTTGGAAAAGCTAAGAAGCCCATGTATCCTTTAATTGCAATCCCAACTACTGCAGGGACGGGTAGCGAATGTCAGTCTTTTGCATTAATTTCGGATGATCAAACCCATAAAAAAATGGCTTGCGGAGATAAGAAAGCACTTCCACGAGTTACTATTCTTGATCCTGAATTAACGCTTTCACAGCCAAGCTCAGTTACTGCAAGTACCGGGGTTGACGCGTTGGCTCATGCTTTGGAGTCCGCGGTTACCAAGAAACGGAATAAGAATTCAATACGGCATGCACAGCGTGCTTTTGATTTAATTCAGGAAAATTTACCTTTTGTGTTAGATGACTCACAGAACTTGGAGCATCGTGGAAATGTTTTGCTTGGTGCCTCTCATGCTGGAGCGGCGATTGAAAGAAGCATGCTAGGTGCGGTTCACTCCATGGCCAATCCATTAACTGCGAGTCGTGGAGTAGTGCATGGAATTGCGGTTGGTATGGTACTTCCTACGGTTATGAAGTTTAATGCAGAGCAGCCAGAAGTTAATTTTATGTATGCCGAGGTGGCCAGAAAGTCTGGTCTTGCACCCTTGGGAATGCCCGATAAAGAGTCCACTCAACGGCTGATTGACCGGGTATCTACGATTTTAAAATTAGCCAAAATGCCACCCTCATTAGGAGAACTCGGCTTTGAGTATTCTGATATTAAATCTTTGGCATCAGATGCTTCCGAGCAATGGACTGCTCGTTTCAACCCACGCTCGTTGCGGGTAACGGACTTCGAAAATCTTTATTCTCTTCTTTTTCCCGCATCTGTTGCGAAAGCTGATTCCTTCAGGCAGGTTAATTAATATGATTTCCATAATTAATATTTTATTATGCTTTCTATGCACAGGCATAACTTCCTTGGCCTTTGGAGAAAAAGGAACCCTGAACAAAGAGATCGAAGGGAGCGGATGGCCTCGACATCGGGGAGATTCTGGATTGAAAGGGCTTTCTTTTGGCAAAATTGGAACCAGTTTAAAACTGGATTGGCAATTTAAGACTGGTGAATATTTAAAATCTTCTGTTGTAATCTCAAATGGAATTGCATTCGTTGGTGCAGATACAGGAACTGTTTTTGCATTATCGATTAAAGATGGCAAAGAAGTCTGGAAATTTGATACAACCCTAGGGATAGACGCACCCCCTTTGGCTCATAATGGAAAAGTTTATGTCGGGTCAACGGATGGTTTTCTATACGCCCTCAATGCCACCGACGGAAAATTGGTTTGGAAGTACGAAACTGGTGGTGAAATCATGGGTGCACCTAACGAAGCAATTCGACCAAAGTCAAAAGACTCGGTTCTTGTGGTGGGAAGTTATGATAATTTTGTACACTGTGTGAATGCAAAGAGTGGGAAAGTTGTTTGGACCTTCGAAACTCAGAATTATGTTAATGGAGTACCTACAATTTATGATGAAAAATATGTTGTTTTTGGTGGGTGTGATTCCGTTCTTTATGTGGTTGGTTTAGAAGATGGAAAATTAATCCGGTCCGTTGAAGTGGAAGCTCCTATTGCGGCATCGGTATCTGTGTCTGAGGGTATTGGGTATGTTGGTAATATGGAACGTGCAGTAATGGCTTTTGACTTAGAGACAGGCGATATTATCTGGAATTACAGACATAAAAATTTCCCTTATTTCTCATCTCCCGCGGTTACATCATCTCAAGTTTTAATTGGAGGTCGGGATAAAGGACTTCATTGTATCAATCGAATTTCTGGCAAACAAGTTTGGCGTTTTTCAGCACGTGGTCGAATTGATAGTTCTCCTGTTGTTGCTGGAGATAAAGTTGTATTTGGATCGATGGATGGAAAACTTTATATGATTTCGCTTAAAGATGGTAGCGAGCTTGTATCTTATGAAGTCGGTGAGCCTATTTCGTCGACGCCAGCTATTGTAAACGGCAGAATTTTAGTTGGATGTGAGGACGGGAATGTTTATGCCTTTACTACGACCCCAAACAAATGACAGATAGTACTTTTATAAAACCAGATTATCAAACGGAGGATGAAACTAAGGCGGGAAACTATTTTGTTTCAAATTACCCCCCCTTTTCTTTTTGGAATGATGAAGATGTTCCCTGCGTTTCAAGTTTATTACAAAGTCCTAGCCCAGGCACTGCTCCTTTGGGGGTTTATTATCATGTCCCTTTTTGTAGGAAGCGTTGTCATTTTTGTTATTTTAAGGTGTATACAGATAAAAATTCAAATGATGTACGTAGGTATCTTTCAGCGACATTGTCCGAATTGAAAAATTATGCTGAGTCACCTTACATAAAAGGCCGTAAACCTAAATTCGTTTATTTTGGTGGGGGCACTCCATCTTATTTATCTGCTCAACAACTTACTGAGTTAACAGATCAGATGAAAGCGATTTTGCCTTGGGATGAAGCAGAAGAAGTTACCTTTGAATGTGAGCCGGGTACCCTGTCGGAAAAAAAGCTGGAAGTAATTAAAAATTTTGGGGTTACCCGGTTAAGTCTAGGAGTTGAGAATTTTAACGATCATATTTTGGAAACTAATGGTCGTGCACATCGTTCTAAGGAGGTTTTTAGTGCCTATGAATTTGCTCGTGGCCTTGGGTTCGATAACATCAATATTGATTTAATTGCAGGTATGCTCGAAGAGACTGACGATAATTGGGCTGAGTGTATAGACCAAGTTGTTAATTTGTCCCCTGATTGTGTCACCATCTATCAAATGGAAGTTCCTTTTAACACAGGAATTTTTAAAAGCATGAAGGAAACGGGTAAGCTAACTGCCCCTGTTGCTGATTGGCCAACCAAGCGAAGATGGGTGAAAGAGGCATATGCAAAACTTGAAGAAGCGGGTTATACTGTAACCAGTGCCTACACTGCAGTTAAGAATCCGGAAAGCACCAAATTTATTTACAGAGATCGATTGTGGGCGGGTGCAGATATGCTTGGATTAGGTGTTTCTTCCTTTGGACATCTCGGTGGAATTCATTATCAGAATATTACAAATATCGAACATTATTGCGACTCAGTGGAAGAAAAAAAGGCTCCTGTGCGAAGAGCATTAATGACTCAGGAAGAAGAACGCTTTATAAGAGAACTCATCTTACAATGGAAACTTGGCCGAGTGAATAAGGAGTATTTTTTAAAGAAATTTAATATCTCCTTAGAAGAAAGATTCTCAACTATTCTTTCCGAATGGGAAAAGAATGGAGATTTAACTAAAGATGGAGCCGATCTAGTTCTTTCTCGCGATGCACTTTTACGAGTAGATAGTTTACTCCATGGGTTTTTCTTATCTAAGCATCAGGATGCCCGTTATGTATAATTTTCAATAATGGCATATCAACCGAAATTTCCACCAGAACCTCTTTACCCGCTCAGTTTCATACGTATGGTTCGCGGAATCCCAAAATTAGTTTTCGAGGAAGTTGAGCCGAATGAAATGCCGGATCCTTATTATTCCTTGCTTGTTCATGAGGGCGATATGACATCTCGTTTGGAAGCTTACCATGATGAAGAAGTAAAAGTACGGAAATTGAGTTCTTCCAATGACGGAAAAGCCTATTTTCGTGAAGTGGTGCTTGAGACGGTGGGCACGAAAAAAGTTACAGAATATGGAGCAATTGAGATAACCCTTAAAAATTTAGAGGACGAGCAGAGGGCTCTTGTTCTTGAGGGTAAACAACCACTGGGCGGAATCTTAAATGATGCCCGTATTCCATATTCAAGTGCACCTCGTGCATTTTTAAAAGTAGTTCCGGATAATTTTATGGTGGAAGCATTCGGGGCAGTCGAAGCGGATCACCTCTATGGCAGAAGTAATGAAATAACCTCTTACAACGGAGACACCATAGCCCGTATTGTCGAAATATTACCTTCCCTGTGAGACTTTTCTTTGTTTGTAAAAATGATAATCGTAATTTGAATTATACATAGAATGATATCCTTAAAAAAAAATTATGATGCAATCGTTGTAGGTGCTGGTCCAGCCGGTTCCTCCACCGCTGCACTTTTAGCTGAAAAAGGACACGATGTACTGGTCGTGGAAAAAGAGAAATTTCCCCGTTATCATGTTGGGGAATCGCTGATGCCATTTTGTTATTTCCCGCTGGAACGACTGGGGCTCGTGGACACCTTAATGGAATCTGCTAACCCCCGAAAGTATTGCGTTCAGTTTGTCAGGCAGGACGGTTTTCTCTCTCAGCCTTTTTACTTCTTTCAACATTTCGACCACCCATCTTCGACCACCTGGCAGGTTTGGCGCTCTGAATTCGATAAAATGATTCTCGACAAAGCCCGTGCAAACGGTGCATCTGTTATGGAGGAAACAAAAGCCAAAGGACTAATCAAAAACGGAGATCGCGTGGAAGGAATTAAAGTGGAATCTAAAGAAATGGGTGCACTTGAACTTCGTGCCCCTATTGTAGTGGATGCTTCAGGACGGGACTGTTTTGCTGCACACAAGCAAAAGTGGATGATTCGGGATCCACAGCTCAAGAAAATCGCACTGTGGACATACTTTAAGGGTGCAAAGCGTGATCCGGGCTTGGACGAAGGAGCAACCACTGTGGCGTACCTTCCCGATAAAGGTTGGTTTTGGTATATTCCACTGAGCGGTGACATGGTCAGTGTCGGTATTGTGGCGGAACGAGATTACCTCTTTAATGGTTCCACCAAAGACCATAAGGAAATTTTTCAACGGGAAGTTCAAAACAACCAGTGGATTAAGGAACACTTGGCAGAAGCTGAGCAAACTGGGGAGTATCGAATCACCGGTGAATATTCTTACCGTAATCGTTATTGTGCCAGTGAAGGTCTTGTTCTTGCAGGTGACGCACTCGGGTTTCTTGACCCCGTCTTTTCTTCCGGCGTATTTTTGGCTCTCAAAAGCGGGGTGATGCTTGCTGACGAGATAGACTCGGCTTTAAGAAAAGGCGATCTTTCTGCCAAGAGTTTCGATCAATATGGTAAACGTATGCAGTCCTCCATCGAAACAATGAGAAAAATTGTATATGCATTTTACGATAAGGATTTTAGTTTTGGCGATATCGCAAAGCGTGGAGAACATTTACGGGCTGCATTAACTGACTGTTTGATCGGGAATGTAGACGATAATGAATTTCGTGAACTTTTTGACGCCATGTCCGATGTAGCTGATTTGCCTGAGCCAATTGAACATGGATTGACAACTGCTTCTTCGTGAAGCTTGCTTTCCTTACTCCCGGAACGGGAAATTATTATTGTGGCGTATGCATGCGCGACAATTCGCTTGCTCGTAGTTTGATTGATGCCGGACATGAGGTGACCATGCTTCCCACTTACCTTCCTCATTTTTTGGATGAAGAACCAGCTGCTGAAGAGTTACCCATTTTCTTTGGCGGAATAAATGTTTACCTGCAGCATAAGTTTTCTCTTTTTCGTCATACGCCCGCCTGGCTTGATAAGGCATTTGACAGCAAATGGTTGCTTCGTAAGGCCGCCGCAAAAAGCGGAATGACCTCCAGCAAAGATTTGGGTGAAATTACACTCTCTACTTTTCGGGGTGAGGATGGTCCACTCGTCAAGGAAGTGCGTAAAGTGGTTGACTGGTTTCATACTCATGGAAAACCTGATGTTATTCTTCTATCAACTATTATGTTGGCTGGCATAGGAAGAGTCTTACGGCGTGAGTTAAAAATTCCAGTTTATGGTTTTTTGCAGGGGGAAGATTCTTTTCTCGATTCTCTGTTGCCAGAATATAAAAAAGAAGCTTGGAAACTTCTTACCGCGGATGTTCTCCAATTGGATGGCTGTATTGCACCAAGTCGGTATTTTGGTCAATTGATGGCTGAGCGCTTGAATTTGGATGCATCCAAGGTTTTATATCATCCTAATGGGATAACCACTGAAGGTTTCCTTCCCGTCGAGGATTCACCTCACAAGCTCACATTAGGGTTTCTTGCCCGCCTTTGCCCATTGAAAGGCCTGGATATTCTGGTTGACGCATTTATCATTCTTAAAAATTCAGGCGAGCATTCAGAATTATGCCTCGAAATTGCTGGGGGAATGACTGATGAAGACGAACCATTTGTGAAAGAACAAAAAAGTAAACTGGCCGATGCCGGGTATTCTAATTGTAGCACATTTCATCCTAATATTAAGCGGGAAGAAAAACTTACTTTCCTTCGGGATTTAAGTGTCTTTTCGGTTCCTTCACGTTATGCTGAAGCCTTCGGTCTATATGTCGTAGAAGCCCTGGCTGCGGGAACCCCGGTTGTTTTGCCTAAAAGTGGAGCATTCCCTGAAATTGTGGAAAACACGAATGGGGGTATTATTTATGAGGACAACACCTCAGCCGCATTAGCCCAGAGCCTAGGAGAATTGCTTCAGGATATTGATAGTTTAAATGAGATGGGGCGGGTAGGTCGCGAAGCCGTGTTACATAAGTATTCAAATGAACATTTGGCCCATTCTTTAATTGATAATATTCTCGCTCCGGCACTCGCAAATTTTTAAATCTTATCATTATGGCAATTGAATTTTCTATCACCCGACGCGTTGAATTTAGTGAGACTGATCTCGCGGGCATTATGCACTTTACCAACTTTTACCGTTGGATGGAAATCTGTGAACATGAATTTCTCCGTAGTGTCGGCTTATCTGTTGATATGGAGGATGAGAATGGCCGCTTTGGCTGGCCACGTGTCAAGACATCCTGCCGGTTTAAACGACCCTTGCGTTTTGAGGAGCAAGTGGAGGTAAAATTAATTGTTACTGAAATTCGGGATCGTTCGATTGCTTACGCCTTTCAATTTTGGAAGAACGAGAATGGTGAACGTGTCAAAGCAGCTGTCGGCGAAGTGGTTGCCGCATGCGTGCGCTTTGATCAGGCTAGTGGTTCCATGAGCCCGATCCTGATACCGGAAGTGGTCATATCCAAGTTTGAGGAGTAATTTATAAAAGATCTCATCCTTAAAGGTATGAGATCTTTTTCTTTTAACGATTGAAATAGGGATATTTTAAACTGTTTCCTTTTCTTTTAATTACTTATTTATATTGATATCGAAATTTTTTGCTTATTTAATAAGTGAAATTAAACAAATTCATAATTAATTGAAGTTTTTAAAAATATAACAAATTCATTTCATACCCCAAAAGTTATCATGATTATAAAATATAATGTAACTCTTCTTTTGCTAATTTTTTTCTGTCGGTTCAGTTTTGCTGATACCTACATTTGGGAAGACTATGACGACTTTAGTGGATCGACACTTGATACCAGCAAATGGGGAACCATGTATTTGGGTGGTGGCATCGAGCCGCATGTCACAGATGGCAAACTTGTATTGAGTGGAGGTGTTGGTAATCCAAGTGCAAGTAAAGTTGTAAAAACAGGCTGGACCGAAATTTTCAAGGGAGATGATGGCGGGCAGGCTTGGATATATGCCAAAGGCACTGAGGTCTATGGAATTGAGGCGGAGTTTATTATTCCTAGCGCAGCGAGTAGTATGTCCGGACTTCAATTGGGCATAGCATCTTTGAATCCTCTTTCTTACGCCACTGTCGAATTGAATGCCGAGCCGAATTCAGCAAGCCAATACTCTCAAGGGTTTGGATTTTATCATCTACTCAATGGATCAGATGTTGAAAATTTTGGTACTACAGAACGCAACATAACCCACAGGCTAGGAGCCACCTTAATTAATGGTAAGATAAAATTATATGTGAATGGTGAAGTCAGATATAATGCTGAAGCTGGAACTTTTAATACTGATATGTTTTTCTTAAATGGATTTAATGATTATCAACAGCAAGGTCTGGCTTTTGAATTAACTGCAGATAATGTACGCGTGCTCCGTCGTGCTTCCACTACTTCGCTTGATGGATCAGTCATTACCTTTTCGGGCACGAATGGAACCAGAGGAACCGTAGCATTCGAGAATGGAACCTATTCTTCCACATTTGTAATACCAGAAGAAGGAGAATTCGTTTCAAGCGATAAAGGCTACATTCTGAATCCTATTTCGGAGAACCAATTCAATATCATCTCCATTAGCGACGGAGATGTTATGGAATTTAATACTTTAAGTGGTACGGGAAGAGAGACCGATTATGACAGTAGTGGCCAAATTGACGAAATTGGCAGTTGGGAGTTTACCTTTGTTCGCCATGCCTGGGAAGATTACGACGAT
>Ga0209631_10000859_pt1 | contig 40533 bp, 29 predicted proteins | sample COG_08_FD_184752 | JGI IMG/M metagenome (GOLD analysis project Ga0209631, IMG submission 184752) | Pelagic Microbial community sample from North Sea - COGITO 998_met_08 (SPAdes) (version 2) | ecosystem: Environmental > Aquatic > Marine > Neritic zone/Coastal water | place: Helgoland, sampling... | reverse complement strand
TGCACCCCAATTCACGGGAGTCGAAAAAGCGAAGATTATGGACCGCATCAAGGATATTGCAAGCAAGTTGGTCGAAACCCCAGAATGGCCGGATTTCCGAGCCGGGGATACCATTTCGGTGACGATAAAAATTATTGAAGGAAGCAAGGAGCGATTGCAGAAATTCCAAGGGGTAGTCATCCAGCGTCGCGGCATTGGAACGACCGAAACATTTACCGTACGCAAAATGGCCTCAGGGATTGGTGTCGAACGGGTATTTCCCGTATGCTCACCATTGATTGACAGCATCGAAATCAACAAACGAGGTAAAGTGCGTCGAGCGCGAATTTATTACCTACGTGAACTGACTGGAAAGGCTGCTCGAATCAAGGAGCGCCGAAACGTTGCACGATAAAACTTACTTCACTCACGAAGCCAAAAAAGGCCCGCAGTTTTGCGGGCCTTTTTTATTGTACAAATTTTGATTCATCCAGATGGGCGATCCACTTCGGCTTTATCCCTTGAGTACTTTCTCCACTTGCTCTAGAATTTCAGTTTCAGAAGCATCAATGGCCGACGATAACATGGCACATTCCTTCTCCACCTCAGATGCAAACTTTTCATCTTTCAAATCCTGCAAATTCACCCGAGCATTGAGGATTGCCCCTTTCACTCCTGTTCGAATCGCCATCGCTCCTACGCCTGCATCGGTAATGGAATTCGGGTTTCCTTTCATCGCCATTTGACGCGCAATGTCCATGGATTCGGAAGCCAATCGAGCCACTTGCATGGGAATCTCAATCGCATTCTTGGTGGCTGCTTGTATTGCAGCGTGCCGATCCGCCTTTTGAGCATCCGTAGCCTTCGGCATTCCATAGGCCTCCATGATCGCATTGAATGCCGCTGTATCGGCATCAACCAATAAAGCCAACTGCTGTTGAAGCTTTATCCCATTTTCAGCAACGATGCTAAATTCCTCCCATCGATTGTCCCATCCTCGTTTGTGGGAAGATAAGTTTGCTACCATGGTCGCGAGCGCTACTCCCATCGTAGCGGAATATGCAGCCACTGAACCTCCGCCAGGTGCGGGACTTTCTGACGCTGTTTCTTCAGCAAATGCGCCCAAAGTTAAATCCAACAAAGGGGTTTGACCAGAATCAGCGATCACGTATTCAATGACTCTTTTATTGGCATCAAAGGGGGCTAAATCATCCAAGCCCAGGGATTTTACAGCTATTTTGACCTTCTCGACATCCGGAATTCCCAAGCTCCGTTGCTGTTTTTTCAAAAAATAATCGGCCGCATCTGTGAGCACCCGCAGTGGAAGTAAACCAACCAATTCTGAGCCGGTCACCCGAATGCCACGTTCCCGTGCTTTCGAGCACGCCTCATCAAAAGCTATGTGCACTGGCGTGACCTGGATGTTGGTTAAATTCAAAGAAAGTTGCGCTATTCCATATTCTTCTATGTACCAGCCGATGCCTTTGACCGCTTTCAACGAACCTGGAATCCGAACAGGATCTCCTTGAGCGTCCTTCGCTATTTCGCTTCCTGGTCCGCCGGAACGCTTCACCCTTCCAGATTCACGGATGTCAAAGGCGATGGCGTTCGCACGGCGAGAACTGGTCGTATTTAAATTGATGTTGTAGGCAATTAAAAAATCGCGCGCTCCAATGGCCGTTGCTCCTGATCGCTGTGTCTGCTCGTTCCAGACAGCAGGCCCGAAGTCCGGAGCGCCCTCTGCGCTTTCCAATTTGCCCAGTCCCTCGTATTGTCCTTTTCTGCAGTGGGCCAAGTTTGAGCGGGCAGGCACCGTTGCTGCAGCCTCATAAAAATATCCAGGAATTCCCAATTCCTCACCAACACGGTTTCCAACCGCATGGGCAATGGCCACACATTCCTCCATGGTCACTCCACTGACCGGCACAAAAGGACAGACATCGGTTGCTCCCATCCGCGGATGTTCTCCCCGGTGTTTCCGCATATCAATTAATTCCGATGCCTTTTTGATCAACCGGACCGCCGCCTCTCCGATGTGCTCTGGAGGTCCAACAAACGTAATGACCGTCCGGTTGGTCGACTTGCCTGGATCCACGTCCAATAAGCGGACGCCTTCCACCGTCTCAACTACACGAGCGACCGCATCAATAACGGATTTGTTGCGCCCTTCTGAAATGTTGGGCACGCATTCAACCAATCGTTGCATTGTTTTCAAATTTTACCACCCGAAAATACGCGCATACGCGTTGAATCAAGTTAGACTTCCACACCATCAATGAACACCTTTTCCACGGAACTTTCTCCAAAGTCATAGCCAAATCCCTCCAGCCCCTCCATGGGTTTTGTAACCAAAACATTTGCGGCCCTGCCCGGAGCAATTACGCCCGCCTGATCGGATACCTCCATCGCCGCAGCTCCATTGAGGGTTGCCGCAGCGATGGCTTCAAGTGGAAGCATCTTCATTTTGAGGATGGCCAACTGAACGATACGCTCCATGTTACTCGATGGTGCAGAGCCTGGGTTAAAGTCGGTTGCTAGCGCCACCGCTACATCTGCCTTGATCAACTCACGAACGGGAGTGTATGGGATTCCCAAGAAGTACGAGCAACCGGGCAAAGCGCATGCCATGGTGCGGGTGTTGGAACTTGACTTCAGCGCCTCAAGGTCCTCCGGTTCCAAGACTTCGAGATGGTCCACCGTCAATGCATCCAAGTTGGTGCACAATTTCACTCCTCCAAACGCATTGAATTGGTTTACATGTACTTTGGCTGCAAGTCCCTCTTTTGATGCCGCTTCTAAAAGCGTGCTCACCTCCTCCAAACCGAAATATCCTTTTTCACAAAAGGCATCAACATAATCCGCTAATTTTTCTTTTTGGACTCGGGGCAATAGGTGCTCTGCAACATGGCGGGTCCAAGTGGTGGCAGTCCAATTTCCCTCTGGAACAGCATGGCATGCGAGAAAAGTGCGGCGGACGGGAATAGGTACGGCTTCCTTCAGTCGTTGAATTATCCGGAGCATTTTCAATTCCGCCTCATCGTCTAGTCCGTAGCCACTTTTTATCTCAATCGCTCCCGTACCCGCTTGCATCGCGTGCTGCAACCGAACCAACGCCTCTTCGAAAAGTTGGTCCTCGGGCATCAATTGCAAAGCCCTTGCAGAATTCAAAATCCCCCCGCCTTCGTCGGCTATCTGTTGATAGGTCTTGCCCTCCAGTCTGCTCATGAACTCATGCGACCGAGGAGCTGCAAAGACCAAATGGGTGTGGCTGTCACACCAGGATGGCAAAACATACCGTCCTTCGCAATCCACGACGTCCAGTCCCGTCCAATCGACGATACCGGGAAAAGTCTCCATTGGACCAAAATCAGCGATTTTGCCCGAATCAATTGCCAACCAAGCATTTTCCAACAATGGGAAATCCGCCATTTCACTTCCTCGGAGTCGACTTGGGGGTGAATCATATGCTCCAACAAGCCCTTTGATGTTCTTCCATAGCATTCGCATGCCTGCAAGGTAGCAAACCCCTGGTCGCTTGCGTAAATTTGAACCATGGCAGGAAACACCTTTGGCACCTTGTTCAGTTTGACCACCTTTGGCGAATCCCATGGAAAGGCCATTGGCGGCGTAATTGATGGATGCCCCGCAGGACTCGAATTGGACTTAGAGGCCATACAACGCGAATTGGACCGACGACGACCTGGACAATCAACGCTGACAACCCAGCGCAAAGAATCGGATACTGTCGAATGGTTGAGCGGTCTTTTCGAAGGACGTACCACAGGTGCGCCTATCGGCTTCACCATTCCAAATGCGGATCACCGGCCCCAAGATTACGACCACCTCTCCGATGCATTTCGCCCATCCCACGCTGATTTCACTTACACCAAGAAATACGGCATCCGCGATCACCGCGGAGGTGGACGGTCCTCCGCGAGAGAGACCGCGTGCCGTGTGGTCGGAGGCGCTATAGCACGTCAATTACTTCAGGCAACAGGACTGGAGTGCAGTGCGTACGTCGAGCGTGTTCAAGACCTCGTGGTTCCATTTGAACCTGCGTTCTTTCCACCCGGCGAAGTAGATGCTCATCCCACCCGATGCCCGCATCCTTCGACAGCCGCCGCTATGGAAGAACGGATCGCAATGGCAAGGCAATCGGGGGATACCGTAGGGGGATCCATCGTTCTCGTCTGCCAAGGCATGCCACAAGCACTAGGAAATCCGGTATTCAATAAGTTTCAAGCAGCTTTGGCACAGGCGATGTGGAGCTTGCCAGCGGTCAAGAGCATGGAAATTGGCTCTGGCATTGCAGGAACATTTATGCGGGGTTCAGCACACAACGATCCTTGGATGGCCGACGAACATGGAACGCCACGCACAACGTCCAATCACAGCGGAGGCATTCAAGGAGGCATCACGAATGGTGAAAACCTCATACTGCGCATGGGGTTCAAACCCGTTTCAACGTTGATTCAACCTCAACATTCCATAAATGACAAAGGAGAAGAGGTCATCATTGACGGCGTAGGCCGGCACGACCCGTGTGTTTTGCCTCGGGCGGTGCCACTTGTGGAAGCCATGGCGTTGTTAGTATTGGCCGACCATTGGTTGATAAACCGCACGTCACAGCTCTGAAATCTGGACGGGAGGTGCCCGGTCAGTCCGTAAATTAGACCCATGAAGGGATTGGCATTACACTGGCAGGTCATTATTGGCTTGCTTCTCGGAGTGGCATACGCTTGGTTAAGCGTAACACTGGGATGGAATGATTTCACTTTGGCTTATATCCAGCCATTCGGCGACATTTTCATCAATCTATTGAAATTGATCGCTGTGCCGCTCGTCTTGTTTAGCATCATCAGCGGAGTCACCAGCTTGGGTAACATCCAAAAGCTGGGTCGAATGGGCGTCAAAACGCTCGTAACCTACGTGCTCACGACCATGGTGGCAGTTGTCATTGGTTTGGTCTTGGTGAACATCTTTAAACCGGGAGCAGGAGCCGACCCAGCATTACTCGAAGCAAACCGGATCCGGTATGAACTTTGGCGCGACGCGAATGGAATTCAAGCGCTGGATGACATGCGCATGGTGGACGATCCCGCCAAAGCTGATTTGGTAGAATTCATTGCCCAGGAGGAAGCCGCATCCAGTGAGTGGGTGACGGACAAATTAAACAAGGCTTCTACGACGAAAAAGTCAGGACCGCTGCAGCCTCTGGTCGATGTTGTCCCAAAGAACATATTCGGTTCTTTGGTCGACATGAGTATGTTGCAAATCATCTTCTTCGCCATCTTCTTTGGAGTCGTGGTTGTGGGTTTGCCTGACGATAAAAAGCGACCGCTCACCCGGGCCATAGATTCGCTGAATGAAGTGTTCATTCAAATGGTCTGGGTGGTCATGAAGGCCATGCCGTTTTTTGTTTTTGCACTCATGGCGGGACAGATCGTTAAAGCGGCGGGTTCCGAACCTGAAATGCTCAAACAACTGCTCAGTTTTTTACTGCGCTATGGTCTCGTGGTGGTCCTGGGATTGAGTTTTATGGTCTTCATCTTTTATCCTTCCCTCGTCGCATTATCGATTAAAAAGCTCACTTGGAAGCGGTTTCAAAATGGGATGCGCGACGCCCAGCTGACCGCTTTTTCAACATCCAGTTCGGTGGCCACCCTGCCCGTTACCATGCAATGTGTGCATGATCGACTTGGAGTCAGCAACCGCACTTCGTCGTTCGTGCTGCCCATCGGTGCGACCGTGAACATGGACGGAACGAGCATGTACCAGGCGATTGCGGTCGTGGCCCTTGCCCAATTTCACATGGTTGATTTGGAATGGACACAGCAAGCGGTGATTGTTTTGACAGCAACACTGGCGTCAATTGGCGCCGCTGCAGTGCCATCAGCGGGGTTGGTTTTGATGATTATCGTATTGGAGAGTGTGGGGCTCAATCCCGCTTGGATTGCGCTCATCTTCCCCATTGACCGCATTTTGGATATGTGCCGAACCGTCGTCAATGTAACAGGAGATGGCGCAGTATCCTCCATCATTGCTGCATCCGAAGGCGAACTTTCACCGCCTACTGATTAAGATCATCATTGCACATGAACCGCCTGGTCTGTTTCGCATTGTTTCCCCTTTTGGGCATCACCTCCTCCCTCGCTCAATGGGATGATGAAGAATTAGAATGTGAGCATGTTCCCGAGGGAAAGATCCTCAAATTGATCGAGAAAGGCCAAAACGGCTCTAAATATGAACGCGCCGAACGGGTTGCTTTCTTTGAGGAAGCTTTTGAACGCGATGAAACCTGCATGGCCTGCCTCTTCGAATGGGGCAAGCTTGAGTTCAATGGCATTAAACGATCACGCGGAAGTTTTTATCCGGCCAGACAACCTTTGGAAACGTTGGTTGACCAATGCCCATTTTATCGGGCGGATGCATGGTACATGTTGGGCGCCATCGCCTATGCAGACCGAGAATATGCGGATGCGCTCGCGTATTTCACTGAATACATTGAATTTCCCGCTGCATCAGAGGAAGCAATCGGCAAGCGGCGAAAAAAACAATTAACGGAGGTGCAAGAGGTCATGCCCATGATTTCTTTCTACATGGATTTCTATCAAAATGAAGGCCAGTACACTCCAGAACCGGTTCAGCCCGTCAGTACAACGACCGATGAATTCCTTCCTGCACTTTCTCCTGATGGTTCGATGCTCTTTTTCACGCGTCGGATGCGTTACAAAGCCAAAGGAGATGTGATTTCTACGGAGTCCGAAGTTTTTCACGTTGCCAGACGCGACCTCGATGAAGACTTTGATCAGGGAGTTGCACTGGAGAGCCCATTCAACACCGGAACTCGATATGGAGGAGCGAGCATATCTGTCGACAATCGAGAAATGTACATTGCGGCGGCCAATCCGAACGCCCAGAATTCGGATAACATTGATGTGTTTTTTTCTTCATACGAAATCGTCGACCGAGACGACAATGGCGCATTCTTTTACGATTGGGATCCGCTTGTCCCAATTGAGGCCATCAATACACCAGACGGCTGGGAAGCCCAACCAGCGCTCAGTGCCGATGGGAAAGAGCTCTATTTTGCTGGGGTCAACGCCAACAGCCGCAAGGATCCAAACGGAAATCCTACCATGGACATCTGGCGATCCATCCGAGATGATTCAGGAAATTGGACCGCCCCTTCGCCTCTTGCTGAGCCAATCAATTCTGATTCCAATGACAAAGCACCATTTTTACATCCTGACGGAACTTCTTTGTATTTCGCAAGTGACCGAACACCAGGCGGCGGAGGGTATGACATTTGGATGAGTCGAAGAGATGAAAATGGAACATGGGGACCTGCCGTGAATTTTGGAACTCCACTCAATACCTCTGGTGATGAGCATGGCTTAATTGTAAGCACCAATGGAGGAGAGGCATTTTTCGCTGGGCGCCGGGATGGAACCCAAGCCATGGACATCATTCGTTTCCAAGTTCCCCCCGAATTTAAACCAGAGAATGTCTTCATCGTTCAAGGTTCGCTAGAGGACTCCAATCAGCAAGTTCCTGAAGGGGCTCGGCTCTATTTGCAATATGCTCAATCGAAAGAAGTTCAAGAAATTGCATTCGATGGACGCGATGGACATTTCGCCTCTGTAGTCAAAGCGGGTGCCGATGAAGATGTATTGCTCGTAGCGGAAGCAGATGGCATTGCTTTTGAGACACAGGTTCTATATGATCACGAAGCCAATGCGACTCAGAAAGAACGGGTTTCTGCTGACATTGAACTCGCACCATCCAAAAATGGAGAACCGTTTGAAATCGGTGACATCCAATTCGGAACAAATTCTTCTAACATCAATCGCACGAGTGAGTTAATGCTCGAGATTTTTGCCGCTTATCTCTTGAGAAACAAGGCGATTGGCGTTCGAATTATAGGGCACACAGATGACCGTGGTGTTCCAGAAGAGAATCAGCAACTCTCCGAAGAACGTGCCGAAAAAGTCGCTCAATCACTCATCGGTTTTGGTGTCGCGGAAACCCAAGTGTCTTTTGAAGGCATGGGACAATCTGCCCCCATCGCATCGAATGATTCTGCCGAAGGACGCGCAAAGAATCGAAGAACCGAATTCGAGATTCGATTAAAAAAATAAACAACCACCTTCTGATTCTGTCACTGAACATCGAAATTTACCTCATGAAGCACACCACAATCCTCTGCACTTGCCTTTTCTCGCTTTTGGCTTTGGCCGCCTGCCAATCCAATTCCAAAACATCTGAAGCAGAATCTGCCCAGTCAGAGTCCGCGAAATGGTCCTATTACGGAGATTCCATTCGTGAATACACCAACCCAACTCCCATGGAATCTGTGGCAAGTAATCTCGAACAAACAGGAACTGCGGAGGGCCTTTTTGAAGCAGAAATCGTCCAAAGTTGCATGACCATGGGATGCTGGATGAGTGTGAAGGGACCATACAATGATACCGTTATGGTCTTCATGAAAGATCACGCATTTTTCGTTCCCAAAGACAGCCTGCAAGGCAAAACGGCCTACTTCTCAGGAGAAGCATACTATGACACCGTTTCTGTGGAAATGCAGATGCATTTGCTCGAAGATGCAGGAGCAACTCAAGCAGAAATCCAAGCCGTCACAGAACCTGTATTCGAATTGGCGTTTGAAGCCGCAGGTGTCATGATCGCTGACGTTCCTTCTGGAGCACCCATGGCCGGTGACGGGGAATAAGCCTGATTCTATCCTGCCGTCATCGCCTGATTAAGTCCATGAAATTTTTTGTGAAAAAAGACCGCAGAAAAAGGCACAGCAGTGCGTTGAGAACTTCACCAACCTGATCTAACGAAGGAGGCCTTGCTCGGTACCTTCGGTAGGTAAGACTTCTGAAGTTCATGAAACGAAAATTCCACGCCCTCCTGACCGCTGTAGCATGCGTTCACTTGTTGCCGTTACTTGGGATGAGCCAGCCCGCTTATCCTTCAGATTGGGAACGTGCCAACCACCATTGGGAACACAACAAGCTCAGCGCTGCGCAACATCATTACGATGAATGGCGCAATCACCATCAAGATGCTCCAGTTTCTCAACTGGCTTTAGCTGAATACCGGGCTGCTTCATGCGCGATTCAATTGCAGCATCGGGATGCTGAACAACGCGTTGAGCGCTTTTTAGAGCGGTATCCAGAACACCCTCTTTGCCGAGAAGCTCAATGGGACTATGCCAACTTCCTGTACCGCAAAAGAGATTGGAAGGATGCAGCTGCGGCCTTTGATGGATTGAACACCTTGAGAATGAAACCGACTCAAAAAATAGAATGGCAGTTCAAACGAGGACACGCATATTTTGAATTGGAAGCATACGACGAGGCTCGCTTGGATTTGTTCGCGGTCATGGAAGCCAAGGAGGCTTCTAGCATGTTCCGTGAACCGGCACGCTATTATTTTAGTCACATATCGTACATCAAAGGCCAGCCTCAAGTGGCCTTGGAAGGGTTTCTGTCCCTCGCTGAGGATGCTGCCTTAAAAAACGTCGTGCCCATTTACATTGCGCAACTTCTGCACGAAACAGAGCAATACGATCGCTTAATTGACTATGCTCCGGTGGTCTTTTCGGATGCAATCAAAATGAAGGACTCCCAGCGAGCTGACATCTCACGTCTGGTGGGTGACGCCTTGTACCGGAAGCAAGATTTTCAAGCGGCCTTGCCCTATCTGGAAGAAGCCTACCACGAAGCCAGAGGAGCCGGCCGAACCCGGGAATTCTCCTATCAAATGGGGTACACCTATTATCAAGCCGAAGCGTTCCTTAAAGCTTTAACATGCTTCGCATTGGTCGTGCGCAATGTGGACGATATGACTCAATTGGCTCATTATCACACTGCAGCGTGTTATTTGGCCTTGGATGAAAAGAACAAGGCGAAAACATCATTCAAAAAAGCATCTGAATTAGACGACGATGCGGATGTTCAGGAAGATGCCCTCTTCAGTTATGCCAAACTTGCTTATGAATTGACCTTCAATCCATTTGATGATGCCGTCGTGGCAATTGAAAGGTATTTAGCTGAATACCCCAATTCAAGGCGCAACGACGAGGCCTACGGCTTCTTGCTCGAAGTGTATATGTCATCCAAAAACTACGATCGCGCATTGGCGGCTTTGGAGCAAATAAGCGCAAAAACACCGAATGTAAAAAAAGCGTACCAATTGGTTTCCTTCAACCGAGGCGTTGAGCTTTTTCGTTCAGCGCAATACGACGATTGCCATGCATATTTTGAATCGGCACGAACGTATCCCTACGACCAGGTATTGGCTGCAGAATCTTATTTTTGGCAAGGAGAGGCGAGTTATTTGACCCAAGATTATGTAGTGGCAACAGCACATTACGCCGCATTCCAGTCGGCACCCGGTGCGTTCAATAGCAGCAAGTACACCAATGGGATGTACGCTCGAGGATACGCTTTGTTTAAACGCGGACTCCACCTGGATGCACTGAGTGCATTCCGTGGATATCTCAAAGCTGCCAAAAATGTTGATTCCGGTAAATACGCCGACGCCAAGCTCCGTGTTGCAGACTGCTATTATGTCAACAAAGAGTTCGAACCTGCAGCACGTTACTATGGAGAGGTTATCGCTGCGAGCAAGGAGGATGAAGCGTATGCCCGATTCCAGCGCGCAGAATGTTTCGGCACGCTCAATCTGCCTCAGAAGCAAATAGATGAACTCAGGAGCCTGATCGCTACGCAAACGCCAACGACTTATCTCCCCGAAGCATTGTATTCCATTGGGAGGGCAGAAATTGAATTGGGTGAATTGGTTGCCGCAGAGGAGCACCTCAACCGGTTAAGGTCGGAATTTCCCGAGGCGCTTAAAAGCAAAAATGCACTGGTTGATTTGTGCCTGATTGCCATGAAAAACAATCAACCGGATGAAGTCATGCGCTTGTGGGATTTGATTCGGAATGAATATGGCAATGATCCCATTGCAAGCGATGCGTACAACATCGTTGAGCCTGTTTTGATTGACCAAGGGCTTCTGAGCGATCTACCGCCTGCTGTCGGCCTCAATACCGATGAAATTGAAGAGCGTTTATTCAATGCGGCCAGAGAAGCGGCTCTTGAGCGCAATTGTGAGAAAGCCATTCTTCGACTTACCGAATACATCAACGACTATACACCAGGAGCTTACGGAGTCGAAGCTCATTTCTTTCTCGGAAATTGTGCATACGATGAAGAGCAATTTGAAATGGCTCGGCAGGCGTTTGAGACGGTCCTCGCGGAACCTGTAAATGATTACACCGAGCCAGCGGCCCTTGGTGCGGCAACAATTGCATGGAACAGCCAAGATCTGGCTGGAGCTAAACTGCATTATAAGACCCTCGAAAGCACGAGCATATTGCAAGAAAACGTATTGGAAGCTCGGATAGGTCTCATGCGATGCCATTACTTATTGGAAGAGCCCGAACTAGCCTTGACTTATGCCAATCAGGTTATCAGCAACTCCAATACACCGACTGACATCCAAAGAACTGCGCAATACTGGCGAGCAAAAATTTACCATGACCGTGGTCAATACGATCTTGCCCGTCCAGATTTAGAAGCCGTCGGTGCATTGGGGGGAACCCGTGGTGCAGAATGCCAGTTCTTGCTCTGCAAAATGGAGTTTAAAGCAGGAAACTTCACTGAAACCGAATCCGCCATCTTTGCATTCATATCGGCCTTTGCCAATTACGACAGTTGGAAGCACCGAGCGTTCCTGCTCCTCGTAGACACCTACATCGCACAAAAAGATTGGTTTCAAGCGAGAGCTACAGCTGAAAGCATCTTGGAATTTGTAGAAAACGAATCCATTCGAGAACAGGCAAAAAGTAAACTCATCGAAGTCGACCGTCTTGAACTCGAAGAACTCAACCCCGCAGGCACTGAGGCTTCAGCCGCACAAGACACCGTATCATCCACCCTTGAAATCACCGAATGATGATTCCTTATCACTGGACTAAACTTATAATCCTATTGGCACTTCCGTGCAGTGTTTTGGCAACCACCACACCATTGGACACCTTGGGCCTGAACGTGACTTTTACAGGTGACCGTGAAGTTTTACTTCGGGATGCGCATAAGGAAATGCACTGGCCTCAACCTGCAGTGATTTCCCAGTCCAAACCAAACTTTTCATACAGCGTCTTGCCCAATCGCAAGAACGTTCGACCTCTTTGGGAACGAGAACGTCCGAAACGACTCAAAGTAGACGAACCTCTACCCCTTCTCTATCGGGGATTCACGGAAATCGGTATGGGTAATTATTTAAGCCCCTCTCTCATGATGAGCTATACCGATTTGAGGTCGAGAAATCAGACCTGGGGCACAGAGTTTAGCCACCGATCAACACGAGATGGATTCATTGGGCTGTCCGAATCGACGCCCATCCCCCAGCAATTTAGCAACAACGAATGGACGGGGTGGTACAAAAGGTTCTTCAAAAAAACCTACCTCAGTACCCATGCAACGTATGAACGAAATCGCATCAGCTATTACGGTCGATCCGAAGGATTTGATTTACTCGACTCCGTTGAATTTGGCAATGCGGATTCCGTATTTTTAAATGCCTTGCACACGCAACTTGAATTTGGAAGCCAAGATCAAGGCAGCTCAAAATGGGGGTACCAATCCATCCTTGATTATGGTTATTTCTGGAACAACCAAGGGGTCCAAGAGAAGAACTTCGATGCCCGTGTCCGTTTACAAGGATCCATAGAAAACACCCCTGTGTCTCTTGATTTACACACCAACATCGATCGGCTCAATCAGAATGAGGAAGGGTACATCTTACCACCACAGAAGCAGGCCGTTATCGATTTGCATGCTTTAGCACAAAAAGATTTCAAGCAACTGCACACCTCATTTGGATTGGGTGTCTGGGTGGATGCACAAGGCAACCAACCCTTTCTAGTCATACCTGAACTGCAAGCTTCGGTCGGTCTTCTCCAAAATCTGTTCGTTCCTTATGTCAAACTCGGAGGAGGCATTGACCAGAATCGCTATGAGACTGTGTTGCAAGAAAATTCTTTTGTCCCATCTCCCTCGCGGTTAGACTCTGCTTCAACTTGGAAAAATACCTATGAAACATTGCATGCTCAAATGGGAATGCGCGGGTCCATTACATCCGCCATTGCATTTCACCTAAGCGCTGAACACCATCGCCGCAATCAGCATTTATTCTTGGTCCCAGATATACAAACGGGTAACGGCGAATATTTCAGGCCGTTGTACCAAGATCTATCCATCACAACACTCCAAGCAAATGCCACTTGGAAATTGGGGAAATCCACTGAATTCATGGGAAGAATACAACAGCATACGTATACGCTTCGCGATTCCACTTTTAATGAACTCAACGCGTGGAATCTTCCTCAGTTCGAATTCAGTGCGTCGTTGCAGCATACCATGAAGGATAAACTGCGCGTTCAAACGGATCTGAACCTTCAGACTGGAAGAAATGCGCTGCAAGCAGGAACCTTGGACGCAACAGCTCCGGAAGTCATCGAAACGTCAACTGCCGCAACATGGGGCTATGCTTATGCCATGGAAGATTTTCTTCAATGGGATATGCGCATCGATTACCTCTACAACGCGCGCTTGAGCGGATGGATTTCCGGGCGAAACCTCTTAAACCGAGCCAACCCCCTCTATGCGGGCTATAACGCCCAAGGAATCCGATTCCAACTCGGATTCAGTTACGCGTTTTAAATCCGAATCACCGCTTGTGAGAAACCCGTTAAATCTTGTGGAAAACTGCCCACATTAAACGGGCTGAACCATCAGCAATTACGGATGTTTCACGTATTTTTAAGGATTATACCAAGCATTGACTTGGACCAACTTGAAAGACGCGAAACATGGCGGAAGAAAATCAGAACGAGGACGTAAAGAAGCCAACTGGCAACAATCTGTATGACGCGAGCAATATCCAAGCCTTGGAGGGCATGGAGCACGTGCGCATGCGACCTTCAATGTACATTGGAGATGTAGGCGTTCGAGGATTGCATCACCTGGTCTACGAGGTGGTTGACAATTCCATCGATGAAGCGCTTGCAGGGCACTGCGACACCATTCATGTGACAATAACCGAATCCAATGGCATCCGGGTCATAGACAACGGACGGGGCATTCCTGTGGACCTTCATGAAAAGGAAGGCGTATCGGCATTGCAGGTCGTCATGACGAAGATTGGCGCTGGTGGAAAGTTTGACAAAGACAGCTACAAGGTTTCTGGAGGATTGCACGGTGTAGGCGTTTCATGCGTCAACGCACTCTCAAGCCTGCTAAGGGCCGAGGTGCATCGCGATGGCAAGGTCTACGAGCAGGAATATTGCCGAGGCAAGGAATCCTATGCCGTGCGTGAGATCGGAACCTCCAAAAGCAATGGAACCACAGTCGAGTTTCAACCCGACGAACAAATCTTTGAAACACTCATCTACTCCTACGATACACTCGCGGATCGCATGAGAGAATTGGCCTTCCTAAACCAAGGATTAACACTCTCCCTGACGGATGAGCGCCATACCGTTGAGGATGATGAAGGAAAAGACCAAGGGTTCCTCAGTGAAACCTTCTTTTCTGAAGAAGGACTCAAAGATTTTGTGACCTACTTGGACTCGAACAGAGAACCACTCGTTTCTGAGGTCATTCACGTCAGCGGCGAGCGCAATGGCGTGCCGGTAGAAGTGGCCATGACATACAATACTTCGTTTTCGGAAAACCTGTTTTCGTATGTCAACAACATCAATACGTACGAAGGGGGTACCCACCTGACCGGATTCCGTCGGGGATTGACATTGACGTTGAAAAAATACGCGGAAGCCAGCGGCATGTTGGACAAGCTCAAGTTCGACATCTCCGCAGATGACTTTCGAGAAGGGTTGACCGCTGTTGTGAGTGTCAAGGTCGCAGAACCTCAATTTCAAGGGCAAACGAAAACGAAACTCGGCAACGCCGAGGTGAGCGCGCCTGTGAGCCAAGCTGTATCGGACATGCTTCAAGATTATCTGGAAGAGCACCCAGGTGATGCCAAAACCATCGTGAGCAAAGTAATACTTGCAGCACAAGCCCGACACGCTGCACGGAAAGCTCGTGAGATGGTCCAACGTAAAACCGTTATGAGCGGTTCAGGTTTGCCGGGCAAGCTGGCTGACTGTGCTGAAAAGGACCCTTCGCTGTGTGAATTATTCCTTGTGGAGGGAGATTCAGCAGGTGGAACGGCGAAACAAGGCCGAGATCGAAACAATCAAGCAATCATGCCACTCCGTGGTAAAATCTTGAATGTCGAAAAGGCGATGCACCACAAGATTTTCGAGAACGAGGAGATCAAAAACATTTATACTGCTTTGGGCGTGTCCCTTGGCACTGAAGAGGACGAACGGGCTTTGAACATGACCAAGCTACGATACCATAAAATCGTGATCATGTGTGACGCGGATGTAGACGGTAGCCACATCGAAACTTTAATTCTTACGTTCTTCTTCCGCCACATGAAGGAATTGATTGAGAATGGGTACATCTACATCGCCACCCCTCCTCTGTACTTAGTCAAGAAGGGGTCACGGCAAGTTTATGCTTGGGATGATAACGAGCGAGACCGATTGATCGAACAATTCAAATCAGGATCAGGAAGTGATTCAGGCATTGGGATTCAGCGCTACAAGGGACTCGGGGAAATGAATGCGGAGCAGCTGTGGGATACAACATTGAATCCCGAGAATCGTACGTTAAGACAAGTCACCATTGAAAATGCGGCGGCTTCCGATCACGTATTCTCAATGTTGATGGGCGATGAAGTACCTCCGCGTCGTGCGTTCATCGAAGAAAACGCGAAATACGCGAACATTGACATCTGACCGCAAGCACGAAACGGTTTGGATCACCGGAGCTAGCAGTGGCATAGGCAAGGCTGCTGCAACGCAATGGGCGACAAAAGGAGCTCGCGTTATTCTGTCCTCTCGGAAAAAAGAAGCACTGGAGGAGGTGCGATCAAATTGGACACCGGAAGCACGCAACAATTCGTTCGTATTGCCTTTGGACTTGGGAGAAACAGGGGCTCTTGACTCCAAAGTTTCCGAAGCCATCGCATGGGCTGGTCACATCGACATCATGGTTCATTGCGGAGGAATTAGCCAACGTTCTCGAGCCATCGAAACCGATCTGGAAGTAGACCGCCGGGTCATGGAAATCGATTATTTCGGCACGGTAGCGCTCACCAAGGCTCTTCTTCCCCATTTCGTTCAAAACGGAAACGGACATTTTGTGGTCGTAACGAGCTTAATGGGTCTATTCTCCTCCCCTTTACGCTCCGGATATTGTGGTGCAAAACATGCGCTCCACGGATTCTTTGAAGCACTAAGAGCAGAGCACCACGACGATGGGCTAAAGGTGACCATGGTCTGCCCTGGTTTTATTCGCACCCAAATATCTTTGAATGCAGTCGTTGGAGATGGATCTCAACAAGGCACGATGGATGAAAAAACCGGTTCCGGTCTGAGTCCAGAGGTGTGCGCTCAACGTATGATTCGCGCTGTCGAGCGCAATAAGGCCCAAGTGTTGATTGGACGCTTCGAAATCATTGGAGCTTACCTCAAACGATTTGCTCCAGGGCTCATGCGCCGCATTGTCCGCAAGGCCGCTGTGACGTAAGATTTTGACGCTAGTACCGAGGTTGATTCCAAACCTTCAAGGCATCTTCCAGCGAGATGCCTTCGAGAACTTCTGCTGTAATTCCATCGGACAAGCCCAGTGAAATTGGGCGTCTTTCATACCGATTCTCACCGATTAAGACCTCCACAAAAGTCTCACCTTTGTCGTATTGAACCAGCATTTCAGGAATGACAAGTACCCCGCGCCGTTCGTCCAAAACGACATTCGCATTTGCTGAGTATCCAGCGCGAAGAAACTGTTCTTCATCAAGTTGAACAGCGGCTTTAATCTCAAACTGAATCGCCCCTGCTTCCTCCAGCCCCTTGGGACTGATGTACTCTAATTCAGCGGGAATGGTCAACCCTTCAATCGCACCCACGGTCAATTCAATTCCCATACCAACGGAGAGTTTCTCTACTTCGGATTCATCTATCTTCCCGATGAAAACGAGGTCCATCATGTCTGCCACGGCAGCAATTGTCGTTCCTTCATTGAAGTTATTGGCTTCAATGACGCTGTTGCCTTTCTTCACGGGAACATCGAGCACCATTCCATCGATGGTTGCCGTAATCAACGTATTGGATGTGCGGCCGCTCCTTGAAGCCACGCCGTCCTGAATGATGCGCAAGTTGTCTTCCGATGCGTAGAATTCTTCTTGGGCCTGTTTCAAGGCCAAATCAAACCGCTGATAATCAGCCGCTGAAATGATCCCGTCCTTCAATAAGTTTTGATTTCGAGTGGCATTGGTTTGCGCATCCTCTAAGCTAATCTTTGCGCGTTGTAGCCGCGTTTCAGCATTGCTCAGTGCTCCCATATCCGGCACGACCATGACTTCTGCCATAACTTGCCCGGATTGAACGAGTTCCCCGGCCTCGACCAATACCCGACGGACAATGCCCGAAATTTGAGGCTTGATCAGTATTTCTTGACGAGGCTGAATGGAACCCGCAGCGACCGTTTTGATCACAATATCACCCATACGCGGAATCTCCGTTCGGTAACTTGCTTCCTCCTCCTCTCCCTGTAAATAGAGGAAATTCAAGGTATACGCTGCACCGCCAAGGATGGCAATAATTACAGCAATTAAGGCATAAACACGTCCTTTTTTCATCACATCATTCGGTTCGGATGGCCTCAACAGGTCGAATGGATACAGCTCGAAACGCTGGCAGAACACCAGCAATTGCACCCATTGCGATCATAATGACCAAAGATTGTACGACAATTTTAATTGAAACCTCCGGATTTCGGAAACTACCTCCGTCCATATCGGGCATGGATTCGAGCAATGCATCGATGGCTTCGATGCTCGCCACTCCCAAAATCGCTCCGATCAACCCGAACAACACCGTTAGCAATAAGGTCTCCCCCATAATTTGGCGAATGATAACTCCTGGAGTTGCTCCCAACGCGCGGCGCACACCCAACTCATTCGTTCGCTCCCTTACTGTAATGAGCATGATGTTCATGATTCCTATAATGCCCGCCAAAAGTGCGAGCCCACCAAAGACAAAGCTCACACCGCGAATCGCAGAAAATACCGTTTGAATCTCTTCAAATTCCTTGGCAACCGTCCAATGTCCAAAAGCGCGATTATCGTCCGGATGAATCGACAGTCTGGCCTTTAAAATGGACATGACTTCCGCCGCTGCCGAATCCGCATGGACTTTTTCATTGAACAAGAGACAAAGCCAACCCACATCATCACCGCGATGAAATGCCTGATTAAAAGCGGTGAAGGGAATTCGAATGCTTTGCAAATCCTCTTCCGCATCTTCTCCAGATCGCATGGAGCCAAATACGCCGACCACCGTGAAATTGACCCCGTTGATCCGAACAGAACCGCCAATGGGGTCCTCGTCCGACGTAAATAAGATTTGTCGTACGCGTTCGCCGATTACCGCAATTTTGCGTCTGTCTTCAATGTCTCGATCGTTGATGTGACGGCCAGAACGCAGGGGGCGCGCCTCAATTTTAAGCTGTGCAGGAAATTCACCAAAGACGGTGAAAGCACCGGTCTTCAATCCCCTGGTCACATTATTTGAGCCTCTCCAACCACCCAACTGATTCTGAGGTGCCACTGCTTCCAGCGTTTGACTGTTGGCCGCGAGGTACTCCACGTCGCCGATGGTCAAGTCAATCGGTCGTCCCCTTTGAAAACCCTTGTACGCCATACTCGTGGACTGTGTCCACATGAACATGGAGTTTTTGGCCATATCTCCTAAATCTTGGGAAACGCCATTTTGCAATCCATTGGCTGAACCGATGGTAATGATGATCATGAACAGTCCCCAGCCAACGCCCAGTCCGCTCAAAGCAGTGCGCAGCGGCTTTTGTAAGAGGACTTGCACCAACTCCAGAAATCCGTCCCAATCTGGACGCCAACGGGTATTTTTTGTCGCCTTATTCATCTCTCAAAGCTTCAACCGGTCGAATCGTAACTGCTCGCACGGCAGGACCGATGGCACTCACCACTCCTACAAAAATTAAAATACCCAATGCGAGCAGAGCCGAACTAAAGTCAACGCGTGGATTGCTAAAAAACTCGTGCTGAACCATCGGAGCGATGCCGTGCAACAACCAAGTCCCTGCGAGGAGGCCGACGCAACCCGAAACCAGCATCAAAAATACCGCCTCCTGAATGATTTGACCCACTATTGCATTGCTCGTCGCTCCGAGGGCTTTTCTTACCCCAATTTCTTTGGTCCTTTCCCGCACAACAATGGCCATGATATTGGCCACGCCCATCGCACCTGCGAGCAAAGTCATCAACCCAACAAACCAAACAAAAAGTCGAATCCCACTGAAAATTTGTCGGAACATTTCAGCCTCTTCATTCCTGTTGTCTACCCATACCCCTTCCGCATCATCCGGATGGACAACCAATCGATTCTTAAGCCAAGATATCAAGCCTGCCGAAGCATCCCGCGTATCCTCAATGGCGGCATCGCCCGTTCCAATGGACACGCGACTCACTACATCGTCGTTTTGAAAAAGCTTTTGCGCCGTAGAAAAAGGCACATAAACACTCCGGTTTTCCCAACGCGAACCTGCCTGATCAAAGGCCCCAACCACGGCAAATTGAATCCCTCTCAATTGAATAAACTCCCCCACGACTGCAGCTGCCTCTGTGCCTTTCGGAAAGAGATCCTCGACCAATTGCGCACCCAGCACCGCTACTTTTCGATTCTCCGCCAAATCCAGGGGGGATATGAATCGACCCGCTGTAAGAGACACCTGACCAATTTCGCGTTGGTCCGGATCCACCCCCCGGACGTTGTATGATCCTTGTTGGTTGCTATATCGCACCGTGGATCCCCATCGAAAGACCAACCGACTCCAAGCTGGAACGCTATCTACCTGCTCCTTCATCGCTTGTTCGTCTTGATTATGCAATTCCACCCTTCGATTTGGTTTTCGACCACGAAAGGCCAGCTGTGCATTGCCGGTGCGTACTTGCATCAAATTCGCCGCATCGTCTCCAAACGTATTCGCAACGCCCGTCTCCAAACCCGACCCCAGCCCCTGCATCACCACCAAAATAAAAATTCCGAGAGCAATGCTCAAGCCAGTGAGGCCAGTGCGAAGCGGATTGCTCAATACCGTGTGAAAAATCTCCAGCCAAGCATCTCGGTCAAACATCATCCTGGGCTTTAGGATCTTCGATGCGGCCATCCTTGAGGCGAATGATCCGGTCGCACTGGGCTGCAATTTCACTTTCGTGGGTCACGACCACAATGGTGATACCCTCTCTATTGATATCCTTGAGCAAGTTCATCACCTCATCCGAAGTCACCGAATCCAATGCACCCGTCGGCTCATCCGCCAAAATGACCCGGGGATTTGCAATCAATGCCCTTGCAATGGCCACCCGTTGTTTTTGTCCTCCGCTCATTTGATTTGGCAAGTGTTCTGCCCAATCTGCGAGACCGACTTTGGTGAGGTAATGCAGCGCCTGTTTCTGACGTTCTTTTCGGCTCACTCCTTGATAATACAGCGGTAAGGCCGCATTCTCCAAAGCTGTTTTATACCCGATCAGATTGAAACTCTGAAATACAAAGCCCAAGAATTCACTTCGGTACCGGGCGGCTTGTCTTTCACTCAACCCTCCCATATCGTTTCCATCCAGAAGATAGGAACCACCATCAAAATCATCGAGTAGCCCCAACACGTTGAGCATCGTTGACTTACCGGAGCCACTCGACCCCATAATCGCCACCAATTCCCCTTTATGAATCGTACAATCGATGCCTTTCAGTACCTCCAGAGACTGTGCACCTGACTGATATGATTTGCGAATACCCTGTAATTCAATCACAAGCGAAAGATATGGGACAGTCAGGCCTCAAAGGCCCTCGAATCCGATAATTCCTGTGAAAACATCCAATCCCTTGTCGCCAGCATATGCGGCTGAAGAAAATCATCTCGCTCAAGAAACGGGACGACTCGACGCAACGAACGCTGCATTCCCGCAAGCGCCGGCGCCATTCCTTCCGAATCGCGCAAATCACAGGCTTGAGCCGCCGTCATGCATTCAACTGCGAGAACTTGTTCCACATTGTCTAATATCTTCCATAATTTGAGGGCGGCATTTGCTCCCATACTCACATGGTCTTCCTGCCCATTGCTGCTATCGATGGTGTCCACCACATTAGGAGCACAGAGTTGCTTGTTTTGCGACACCAGAGAAGCAGAGGTATACTGCGGAATCATGAATCCGCTGTTCAATCCCGGATTGGCAACTAAGAAAGGCGGCAAGCCCTGCTTGCCCGATAACATCTTGAATGTTCTCCGCTCCGAAATACTGCCCCATTCGTGTGCAGCAAGCGATAACGCTTCCAGCTGCATAGCAAGCGGCTGTCCATGGAAATTTCCGCCACTTACAATTTTTTTCGAATCCGGGAAAATCAACGGATTATCTGTCACGGCATTTATCTCATTTTCAAATACCGTTCGAGCAAAATCCAAAGAATTCCGACTGGCTCCATGGACCTGAGGAGTGCAGCGAAACGAATAAGGATCTTGGACCTGCTCTCGGGGCATTTGTTGCCAACGGCTGTCTTGCAACCAATCCTTGACATTGCGTGCAACTGCTTCTGCGTTGGGTTGTTTTCGAATGCGGTGAATGTCCTCGTCGAAAGCATCTACACGACCGTGCCACGCTTCCAAAGACCAAGCACAAAGGGCATCGGCCCAATCTGCAATGCGTTCTAAACGCTCCATGGCCATGACGCCATATCCCAACATTAATTGTGTTCCGTTGATCAAGGCCAACCCTTCTTTTGCCTCCAGCTTTAGCGGTTTCCAATTCTTCGCTTTGAGCACATCATGTGCTGGAACAGCCACCCCTTCCACGTGCACCTCTCCGTAGCCTATGAGCGGCAAAACCATGTGACTCAAAGGAGCCAAGTCTCCACTTGCTCCGAGTGATCCTTGTGATGGAACCACGGGAAACAACCGGTGATTCCAATGTGCAATCAATCGTTCCACAGTCTCCATTCGCACACCGCTATGTCCTTGACTTAACGCTTTAATCTTCAGCAGCAACATCGCTTTTACTACGGCATTGGGAACATCTTCACCCACACCACACGCATGCGATATGAGCAAGTTGCGCTGTAATTCTCCAAGTTCCGAAGCTCCTACCCTGGTATGGGCCAAGTCTCCAAATCCGGTGTTGACGCCGTAGATCACGCGAGAACTGTCTGAATCCAAAAGCTCATCCAGAAAAGTTCTGCATTCAGCGATAGCTGTCTTCGCATCTGAAGCCAATTCGATGGAAGGGGATTGTCGCACGAGGCGCCAAACATCCTGCACGTTCCATCGGTTTTTTGATAATTGAAATGCTTTCACTTCCCGAATATAATGCGCTTGCCTCCGTTCCGCTCACCTTATCTTCGAACCATAATAGAATTCTAACTCATGAGGCTCGATTTCTTGGTCGTTTTCTTGGTCGTTTTCACGCTCGTCAACGTCACCGTCACCGTCTCTGTCGCACAAGGGCAAAACAACCTGGCACAGATGGATATTGCCCACCAGGATGGACCCCGCATTTTTGTATCGTCTCAGACATTGTCCAATGACCTCCAGTTTACACATGTCCGATCGAATGCATTCACTGCTTCTACGCTCGTCGTCAATTGGTCCTTTAAGCCAGCTCTAGAATTAAAAAAGGCAGGAACAGGGGAAGGCATGGCTCGGTGTGTATCCCAGAAACTATCCCTTGATAGCACCGCCTGGACAGATTGTGCCACGTGGCGCATTGATCCGGACGGAGCTTGCATCCAAGGGCCGTTGGACACCACCTCTTTTGGTTGGAGTCAAGACTTTTTTGATGCCATCATGTTCCCCCCATCGAAAGCGACCTGGCCGATGGTTCAAAACCGTTGGTTGGAGGAATGGAATGAGGTAAACACTCCTGCTGATCACACAATGGACCGCGTCAAGGCCCAGTTGCTCTTCACCGCCCAGCATCCGTACGGCGAACTTGATTTTCCTGAAACAATCCAAGCCATCACAGACTCGGACATACGCGCCCACCATGCATCCTATTGGCATCCGAATAACAGCCAGTTTTATTGGTTCACACCCTTCGACACAGATCACATTCCGAGCGCTTGGTTAACCCAACTTGAACGTTGGCCGGCTCACCCAATTCAAGCATCTGCCGTCTCCACTCCCAGTCAGCCTCGGAACATGGAGTCCGCCATGATCAATCGGGATTCAGATACGGTGCAAGTGTGCCTAGCTCACATAATCAGGATGAAGCCGGAACACGCCGATGCGCTCACCCTCAAGATGATTGAATTCAATTTGAGTCAATCCATTCCAGCGTCCTTCGAACTCACCACCGATCCAATCATCGGTTCACTAACTGCTGGATGGGAATCAACACCATCCAGCGCAGCCGTTGAGGTGAAACGCACATTGCGTGCTATGCGCCAAATGACACAGCGCGCAATGAGCGACAGTTCATTGCTTGAATTACGTACAACGTTTATTCAGAATCAAACCGCTCTCCATCGGAATTGGCCCAATCAATCCGCGCGGCACATTGATCCCCATGATGTGTATTGGCTTCAGCACATCAACCACCTTGATTCAATCGTTCAATCGATTGACGCAACCGACCTTCAACGTGTTGCCATCAACTATTTGAGGCCTGAAAACCTCTACGTGATCTTGGATGGCAACCAAGAGAAACTGGAAGATATAGCTCGCGAATTCAGTGCAGCGGATGAGCTTAAATTCTTCGATCACATGGGGCGTCAATTGAGTAACTACGGCCCCGTCCCTGAGGGATTGCGCCCCCTCGAACTCATCGAGTACTATTACGAGGCTTGCGGCGGTTTGGATTCTTTTGAGCGCCTTCGGTCCGCCAGGCGCAGAGGTAAGGTCGTCGCTGGAGGAGCCATGGAGATGGCCGTGAACATTTCAGAGACGTATGGCACTGGGAGCCGAATAACGTATTCAATGGAGGGTCAAGCGATGATGGAATACATCCTAACTCCTCACCAAGGTATCTCCATCCAAATGGGACAACAACGCCCCATGAATTCCTCCGAATATCGGCGGTATGAACACAGCCTCTATGCAGCACATTTGCTTCATCTCGAAGACCTCGGCCTTTCGGGCGAAATCGTCGGAACGACGCAACGCGACGGTGCAGAATTGATCGTCATGGAACTCCGCCGCGATGGGAAACTTGAACAGTCGTTGTTTTTCGATGCGCAATCTTATTTATTGATGCGGGCCCTTGAAGAGCGATCCGGACCCACTGGCCCGGTTATGCTATCCACTGAATATGGAAATTACCAATCCTTTGGTGACCTGAAATTTCCAACGCAAATTGCACAACGCTCCAACAACCAACAGATGCAGCTTACCATCGAATCCATCGAACTAAATCCTCGCATCGATCAATCCACCTACACATGGGAATGAATTCAGAAGCCCTGATTTACCTGAGCCAAGCTTCAGTTGCGCAGGAAGAGCATCTCATCGTTCAAGACATCAACTTGGAGGTCTTTCCTGGAGAATTGGTATACCTCATTGGAAAAACGGGTTCAGGGAAGAGTTCCCTTTTGCGAGCACTTTATGGAGATGTGCCATTGAAAAGTGGAAATGGAATGGTCTGCGGACATGACCTGCAAAAGATTGACCGAAAAAACGTCCATGAATTGCGACGTGATCTCGGAATTGTTTTTCAGGATTTCGCCCTGCTCCAAGACCGCACAGCACAGGACAACCTGGATTTTGTTCTGGGAGCGACCGGGTGGAGCGCGGGTGCAGCACGCCAAAGCCGAATTAAAAGTTGTTTAGAGGCTGTCGGACTTGGAACCAAAGGGTACAAAATGCCCCATGCCCTCTCCGGTGGTGAGCAGCAGCGCTTGGCAATCGCTCGTGCGTTGCTGAATGAGCCTCCCCTGATAGTCGCCGATGAGCCAACTGGCAATTTAGATCCTGAGACAACCGATGGAATCATGCAACTGCTTCACGACTTGGTTCGAAACGATCGATCCGTGATCATGGCCACTCACGACCACCTGTCGTTTAATCGCTTTCCCGGGCGGGTCTTGATATGTGAAAATGGTCGCATACACGAACGCGATTCCGTTCCAACTTCATGAAGCGTCCTATCATCAGCGCAGTCCTTCCGGTCAAGGCCAACTTGGAAGGGTTGAAAGAGACCGTAACACACCTTCGGTCCATTGATCCTCACCGCATCGAAATCATCGTTGTAGATGGCGGAGGCTGTGAGGCTACAAAACGCTGGTTGATGGAGAACCAAGGGCACGTCGCACACATCAGGTCAGGACAAGATCAGGGCATATACAGCGCCATGAATTACGGAAAATCTTGTGCAACAGGAGATTGGGTTTGGTTTGCCGGAGCGGGGGATTTGCCCAATGCCTCCACTTGGCGGGATTGGATCAACACCGCGAATGACAATCGGCAAGCCTTGAATCAAGATTTACAGATTTTTGAAGTCTTGCTGGACGAGAACCGCGAGCGCGGGGTTCAAGGCTCTTACCCTGCACGCTGGGATGCATCCATGTGTTGGAGAAACACCACCCATCACCAGGGTGTATTGTATCGTAGGCAAACAATCCAAGCGGTCCACTTTGATGCTCAACTGAAGGTGCTTGCCGATTATGCATTGCACCTTAAACTTTGGTCCAATGGAACTCCTGCTGAGCTCCACAATGCCACTTGGGCACAAGTCGCTCCTGGAGGCGTATCGCGAAAATTCACCTCATCGCTCTATTTCGAGGAGTGGCGTTTCAAGCGCAAGACACTCAAAGGGTGGCGCTTATGGGCTCAACCCGCCTGGTTACTCCTCAAATACACATTCAAAAAATCTGGTGTTCGCCGCTAAGCGCACCCAGCTTGGTCAAGCGCTGCGTGAATTTGACCTTCTTCTGCTTCCCAATTAAGTTCTGACGCCGCTTCGACACTGCGTTTCTTCCAATGCGTCGGATCGCATTCGAGGACTCGTTCGATTGCGAGCGCTACGCCCGGAGCATCCATGGATTCTACGACAGCCCCTACTTCATAGTGGTTTACAACATGGGCAACTTCTGGCATGGGGCTCGCAACAATCGGAATGCCTGCATGGATGTAATCGAAGAGTTTGTTGGGCAGGCTCATCCAGTAGTTTCCATGGTTTCCTTGGTCCAAACTCAATCCCACGTCAACCGATGCGGTCAAGCTCCGCAATTCTTCGAATGGCATTTTTGGCAAGCAAATCAATCGGCCTGAAAAGGAATCAACCTGATCCTTTGCCCATTCCCATTCTGTCCCTGCTCCAACGAGGACCAACGACCACTCTGGACGAATCCGAACCGTTTCGACGGCGAGTTTTACCCCGCGGTCTTTATCCAAAAAAGCACCCTGTAAAATCAACAAGCACTGGCCTTGAGAAACCCCTAGCCTCGCTCTCCATTTTACGTTGTCTTTCACCGCGAGTTTGCGTTTTCGCGGCATGTTTCGAACGACGAATGGCTTGCCACTTTTCGCCGCCGGATAACGCTTCACATAAGCTCCTGCAATGCCATGGTTTACCGTGATCACCGAGCGAATACGAGGAAACAAAAACTGCTCTAATCTCAGCCAGACACCTCGCTGAAGGGGACGGCCCGTCAATCCAGCAGCTTCGGTGAAATATTCATGGCTGTCATAGACCAAAGGAATTTTGTTCCATCGGCTCACGAGGTATCCAGGCAACAAGGTGTCGAGATCGTTGGACCAAATAGCATCGAAGGATTGGCTTTGCAGAGCGCGAATGAGTGCGAATTGCAACGCCGCATAAAACCCCACTCCGCGTTTGAACGGCAAGCGCATACGATGTCCCTCAAAAGGAATCGTCAAAGCCGAAGAGTCTCGCATTTCCCGGCCGATGACGTACGGCTTCCACCCCTTCGAAGCCAGCGTCTCGCACGTTTTGAGAACACGCTGATCGTGGTTTAAATCATTGGAGACCAGGACGGCAATGCGCTTCTCCATTTCAAACGTGGATTATCCGTTCATGGATTCTTGAACACGCTGCAATACCTTCTTTGTATATGCCGGAAAGTCCGCTCCCATCATCCATCCAAAGTAGCCTGGGTTTTGCCCCAGTACTTCCTTGGCTGACTTTCCTTTGTGCTGACCAAAGTTAAATTGAATGTCCCCATCTTCTCCGTAAATAAAACGGCCCGCGGGATCGGCAAAAGGCTGACGCTGACAAAATGCACCCAACGCCTCCATGTCTCTGGGCACCGGACCAACAGTCTCCTTATCAGAAACAGGAACCACGGTCTCTTCATAACGCTCCAATTGCGCGAGTAAAACTTCCAAAGTCGCTTCAGTATCTGGCAAAGCTTCATGCGCACCTTCCAATGTCTTACCGCAATAAAAAGAGTAGGCTGCGCGCAAAGTCCGTTGCTCCATTTTGTGGAAAATGTTCTGAACATCGATGAGATTCCTGCTTTCCAATTCAAAATCCATTCCAGCCCGCAAGAACTCCTCAGCCAAGAAAGGAACGTCAAATCGATTGGAATTGTATCCGCCCAGATCACAACCATCCAAGAAATCCGCCATGCTCTTTGCGTACTGCTTGAAGGTCGGCTTGTCTTGAACATCCTCATCATAGATTCCGTGGATCAAACTTGTTTCAAGCGGGATAGGAATTCCCGGGTTGACAAGCAGCCGATGGGCGGCGCCACGGTGCTCTGGTTTTTTCTCCACCTGCCCATCCAGATGAACCTTGATCATCGCAATTTCAACAATCCGATCCTTCGAGAGGTCGGTTCCTGTGGTTTCTAAATCAAAAATGACCAATGGTCGCTTAAGGTGCAGGACGGACGTGTTCATAAGTTATACGACAGATCTGTTGATGTCAAATTCTTCCAAATAAGTGGCTACGCGCTTTACAAAACTGCCCCCCATCATGCCATCCACCACCCGGTGGTCATAGCTGTGGCTTAAGAACATCATTTGACGGATTCCAATCAAGTCGCCATGCTCTGTCTCAATGACGGCGGGCTTCTTTCTGATCGCACCCAATGCCAAAATACCAACCTGGGGTTGATTGATAATGGGTGTTCCCATCACATTCCCAAATGTCCCTACGTTGGACATGGTATACGTCCCTCCAGCTGTATCATCTGGCATGAGTTTACCTGTGCGGGCACGTCCAGCTAAATCATTCACTTGATGCGCCAATCCCGCCAAACTCAATTGGTCGGCATTGCGAATGACAGGAACGATCAAGTTACCCGTCGGCAGAGCAGCTGCCATGCCCAAATTGATTTGCTTCTTGATGATGATGCGATCACCATCCACACTCGCGTTGACCCCAGGAAAATCCCTGATGGCTTTGATAATGGCCTCCGCTATAAGCGGCGTGAATGTGAGTTTGGTCCCATGAGCCTTCTCAAAGGCATCCTTGTGGCGTTTACGCCATTCAACAATGTTGGTCATATCGGCCTCGACAAAACTCGTGACGTGAGGGCTCGTTTGCACAGAACGGACCATGTGATCCGCAATGAGTTTTCGCATGCGGTCCATTTCAACGATTTCATCCGCTCCAGAAACTAAAACGGACTGCTGAACCGGTTTGACAGGTGCAGCAACGGCTGGAGCAACGGCTGGAACCGGAGTGGCTCCAACACGATGAGCGATGTAGCTGAGAATATCTTTTTTGGTCACGCGTCCTTCGGCACCTGAACCCTTGAGTTGATCCAATTCGGCTGGCGTAACACCTTCGGATTGCGCAATGCTTCGAACAAGCGGAGAATAAAATCGCCCATTTGAACCTATTCGACCCGGAAGATCAACCAAAGGTTCCGAAGCAATCGGCGACAAAACAGGGTTTTTCAACGGTGCCTCCAACTCCTCAACAACGTCCCGGCGCACCGCCTGGGAATCTGAAGCTGGCATTGGAGCTGGCACCACCGCTGGGGCGGCGGCTGGGGCGGCGGCTGATGCTGCAGATGGGGCTGATGACGAAGGATGGTCCTCAGAGGTCACTTCAAACTTGGCAATAACTTGCCCCACAGCCACCACATCACCTTCTCCTACCAGCCATTCAACCAAAGTCCCGTCTTCTGGAGCGGGAACTTCACTGTCCACCTTATCGGTGGCAATTTCCACGAGCGGTTCGTCCGCTTCGATTTGTTCCCCTGAGTTCACTACAAACTTGGTGATCGTGGCTTCTGCCACGCTCTCACCCATCTTCGGTAAAAGGATTTCAATAATGGCCATGGCGATGTATTGCGCGTTGCGAAATTAAGGCTTCCCAGATGACTTGGAGGTCCATTGTCCAACGATAATCACGAACATAGGTTAATAGCTTGCGCTGACCAACCCTATCTGACACATCTTCAACGCGTTGAAAAACAAAACGACGGGAATATGGAGCGTAAGATTGGCCGATATCCGTGAAACCCACCCACGTTATCTGGCCGATCAAAACAGAAAGAGCTGCCCCGAGCCATCGACTTTGTCGTCGAACCATGAGAATCGGGAAAAACACCAAAACCAGCAGCGCCGCAACGATGTCAAAAATACGCTTGGATCTCCGCGCTCGCGTTTTGAATATCGCTCCATTAAGGTCTGTAATGGCACCACGTTCTGGCCCACCAGCTCCTACAATTTGTCCATCATCGGTCCATGCGATTCGAAATCGCACAGAACTTTGAGTCACCCGTGTCATGGCTTGAATCATGACAGAAGGAGTCACATCCCTCCCGCTCATAATGATTTGATTGAAGCCGTGGACCCTTATGGCTTCGTCCAATTCGGCCATGCCCCCCAGCCATTGTGCGTCAGAAGCTCCATGATCGGCCTGATCCGGGAAGGGACTGAGTGCATAGACAGAACCAAATTCCACAGGCTCCAATACGTCCATCGACCGAACCAAGTCTTTGATCCGATCCAGATCCTCAGGACCCGAAACATAAAGCCGTTTGGCCTGCCCGCCCTCCATTGCGCCATTCAACCGGCTTCCAATGAAACGCGTGAAGGCCAAAATTACAGGAACCAATGCTGTCCCAATGACCAAAATAGCACGACTAAATCGGACATTCTCGGGAAGCAATCCATAGGAGGCAAAAAGCACCAAAGATCCCAGCGCGACGCCTTTCATGATCGAATTCCATCTCCAAGGGCGATCATAGCCGCCTTGTAATTTGATGACGCCCGTCCAAACGAGCGCGTAAACTGCCATTGCCGGCAATGCCCAGTTCCAGTCATACTCAATCGATTTCCAATCTCCATAGGCCCGAAGTGCACCCACCAAACTGCCCCAAATTAAAACCCACTCAATGAGTGGAAGGGATAGGGTCCTCCAAATTCTCGAACCGATTGCGAAAGCCGCTCGTACATAAATAGCCCATTGGATCACACCATGCATCACCTGGCCCCCTGGACCAGAAAAGTGGGTCTTAGCAAAAATCTGCATCGCCCGATAGAACACCAAAACGTAATTCAAGGAACCTTTCTTCGTGCTCTCTCCTTTGTAGTGAATAATCGAAGTTTCAGAAAAATAATGATTTTCCCAGCCGCCCTTGAGCAAGCGCCAACTCAAGTCAATGTCTTCGCCGTACATGAAATAACTCTCGTCGAGAAGGCCCACGGCATCCAAACTTTCTTGTCGCATCCACATAAAGGCACCACTGAGAATTTCGATGCAATGCGTTTCATCCTCGGGCAAATGTCCTTGGTAGTAGCGGTTGAGCCTTTCAGATCTCGGCGCCAAATGATAAAGCCCTGAGATCTTACAGAATGCAGCACCAGGAGTTGGGATTCCACGCTTGGACTCTGGTAAGTAGACCCCATTTCCGTCGACCATTGGAACCCCCATGCCCCCCAGTTTTGGCTGACCATCGGCGTATTCCAGGCATTTAAGCAATGTATCCTCCTGGATCACCGTATCGGGATTCAACAGGAGCACCCAGCGGCCTTCAGATCGAAGCATTGCCAAATTATTGGCCTTGGAAAATCCTAAATTCTCATCCAGCGCAATCAATTCTACTTCCGGAAATTGCGCGCGCACCATGGCACACGACCCATCCACCGAATGGTTATCAACGACAAATATTTCACCTGAATAGCCGCTTTTCTTCAAAACCTCCATCCCCTGCCCGACCGATTGCAGGCATTGGGCTAAAAAATGCTGAACGTTGTAGTTGACAATGATAACGGATACGTCCACGATAACAACTTAATTTGTGTAAGGCAGACGTTGGCGGAGACTCTGTACCAATGTGGCTTCATCGGCGTGCTGGAGATCTTCTCCAACAGCGAGCCCGCGTGCGATGGCTGTGACCTCTACTGTCAAAGGTGCTAATTTTCGAAACACATAAAAAGCAGTCGTCTCCCCTTCCATGGTCGCGGGTAAAGCGAAAATGACTTCGACTTTGTCTTTCTCCGGTGTTGTATTCAATAATTCCAAACGTTGCATCAATGAAGCAATGTTCAAATCATGCGGACCGATTCCATCCATGGGACTAATCACACCACCCAAAACGTGGTATTTGCCCCGGTATTGTCCCGTCGCTTCGAGCGCGAGCAAATCTCGAATGTCTTCTACAATGCAAACTAGATTGCCTTGACGAGCAGGGTCCAAACAAATCGAACAAACCTCCGCCTCTGTTAGGTTGTGACATTGCGTGCATGCATGAATCCCCTTCTTCATGTGAAGAAAGGCCTCTGAAAAGGCTTCCACTTGCTCTTCTGACCTCCCTAACATGTTCAGCACAAGTCTCAGTGCGGTTTTTCGCCCAACACCCGGAAGGGAAGACATTTGATCCACAGCAGCTTCAATCAATTTTGAAGGAAGTTCCATGGTGCGAATTTACAGGCGCTGACCCATCTTTGGTGCATGAATCCTGCTTTGGTTCTTTGCGTCTTCATGGGCTACGCTGGTATTTTGCTCGTCATTGCTCGGATCACGTCCAGAAAATCACGTGAAACGGAGGGCAATGAGCACTTTTATGTAGCTGGAAAATCTGCTCCTTGGTACGCGGTTGCCTTCGGTATGTTGGGTGCGTCATTGAGCGGAGTGACCTTCATCAGCGTACCGGGATGGGTCGCGACCCAAGGATTTACCTACATGCAGATGGTTTTGGGTTACCTTGTTGGGTACGGATTCATCATGGCCGTTTTGCTCCCCTTGTATTATCGCTTGGGATTGACCAGCATTTATGGATATTTCGAGGAACGTTTTGGCCCCAAAGCGTACCTCACGGGTGCCGGATTCTTCATCTTATCGCGAACAATTGGCGCCTCATTCCGGCTCTTTTTGGTTGCACTTGTTCTAAAAATGTTCGTTTTGGAACCATTGGGGTGGGACTTTACCGGAGGCTATGCCTTATCCATTCTAGCGATTCTAGGGGTCATTTGGGCGTACACACGCCATGGCGGCTTGGGAACCATCGTCTGGACGGATACCCTTCAAACTGCTGCGATGATGATCGCGGTCATCGCCTCTGCCGTCGCGATCGCTCATGCACTTGATTGGACTGGATGGGAAATGATAGAAAATGTTCGCGAAAGCTCCATGAGCAACTGGTGGGTTTGGAACGATTGGAAGGCTCCTAATCACTTTGTGAAACACTTCCTTGCTGGTGCTTTTGTCGCGACCGCAATGACAGGAATGGACCAGGACATGATGCAAAAAAACCTGGCCTGCCGGAATTTGCGGGAAGCTCGACTGAATATGGCATCCTTCTCTGCAGTACTGGTGTTTGTCAACATTCTTTTTCTAGGTCTGGGTGTCTTGCTCTACACATGGGCTGATGCTCAAGGCTTGACCATTGCACGAGCTGACTCCCTCTACCCTTCAGTTGCTTTGGGCGGAACGCTGGGCTGGGGACTTGGATTGGTATTCTTGATAGGCCTTCTTGCTTCGGCTTTTAGCAGCGCCGATAGTGCCATGACCGCTTTGACAACATCCATTTGTGTCGACGTCTTGAAAACGGAACGTCGCTCCCCGCAATCCGCAATCCGCATGCGCAAACGTGTTCACATCGGGGTTGCTCTTGCACTTTTTATCGTCATCATGCTCTTTTCAAAAGTCAATGATACAAGCGTCGTATCCGCAATTTTTACCGCTGCAAACTACACGTACGGGCCGCTACTTGGCCTGTTTGCTTTTGGTTTAGCAACCAATTGGAAGCCAAGAGATCGATGGATTCCTGCCGTTGCATTGCTCAGTCCTGTTTTGTGTTTCGGGCTGGAGTCCGGTATGAACACTCTCTGGGAATTTAGTTTTGGGTTCGCTTTGTTGCCCGTAAATGGCCTGATTAGCTTTTTAGGTCTGTGGGCTATTTCAAAAAAAGGCTGATATTTTTCTAACTCGTACGGCTTGGTCAATGAACACCGGAAGTATTTTTGTGCTTTCTTTCATCGAACAACCTATTTGCCATGCAGCAGCGTACTTCCCAACTTTTAAATCGGCTTTCCGAATCGGCCACCATTGCCATGGCGCGAAAAGCAACTGAACTTAAAAGTGCTGGTGTGGACGTTATCTCACTTTCACTCGGTGAGCCTGATTTCGATACCCCTGAAGTACTCAAAGATGCAGGCATCGATGCCATTCGAAAAAACATCACGCATTATACTCCGGTTCCCGGATTACTGGATGTTCGAGAAGCCATTAGCGCCAAATTTAAACGTGACAATGGATTGGACTATGCTCCCAATCAAATCGTCGTTTCAAACGGAGCAAAGCAGAGCATTACCAATGTAGTTTTGTCTTTGGTAGATCCCGGAGAAGAAGTCATTCTGCCCGCACCGTACTGGGTGAGTTATGCGGATATGGTCGCTTTTGCAGGAGGAAAACACCGAGTACTCCCCACCTCCATTGAGCATGACTTCAAAATTCAACCCGATGAATTGGAAGCTGCGATTACAGAAAAAACGCGCTTGCTCATCTATTCATCGCCTTGCAACCCCTCCGGTTCGGTTTATACGGTGCAAGAGATTCAAGCACTGGCAGAAGTATTGAAACGACATCCGCAGGTTTACATCATCAGCGATGAAATTTATGAGTTGATCAATTTTACAGGAGGACATTGCAGCATAGGGACCATCGACGAATTAAAAGATCGGGTCATCACCGTAAATGGAGTCTCCAAAGGATTTGCTATGACTGGATGGCGCTTGGGCTACATTGGCGCTCCAGAGTGGATTGCCAAAGCATGCTCCAAGATTCAAGGCCAAGTCACCTCAGCACCTTGCAGCATTGCCCAAGTCGCCGCTGGGGCAGCTGTTTCAGCCGATCCGAGCATCGCTGAAACCATGCGATCGGCTTTTTTGTTGCGGCGCGACCTCATGATTGAAGGGCTAAGCGCCATACCTGGATTGAAAGTAAACAAGCCGATGGGTGCGTTTTATCTCTTCCCGGATGTCAGTGCATTATTTGGGAAAACCGCGGGAGAACGCACCATCAACAATGCAGAGGACTTTTCGATGTACCTGCTCGAAGAAGCGCACGTAGCCACAGTTGGCGGTAATGCTTTTGGAACTCCTGAATGCATCCGACTCTCGTATGCCGCTTCCGAAGCCCAATTGCAAGAAGCTTTATCTCGGATTTCAAAGGCAGTTGCTGCACTCCAATAAGCTTGGGTGCGTTACCTTCGTAACATGGATGCTCAAGCAGCCTTGCAAAACGCAAACCGCGTCACCGCTCTGGTCGTGGGAGATGTCATGCTCGATGCATACCTCGTGGGTCACGTCAACCGGATTTCACCTGAGGCGCCCGTTCCCATCGTAGACGTTCGACAGCGCGACCGTCGATTGGGTGGTGCTGCCAATGTTGCGAAAAACCTCATTGCACTGGGCTCCAAGGTCCATATAGCTGCTGTAACTGGCCATGATGCCGCTGGAGAGGACATCGCAAACTTATTCGATGAATTGAATGTCGGAACAAGCGCATTGCTCCGGTCGGAGAACCGCCCAACCACAGTCAAAACCCGCGTAATCAGCAACGGTCAGCAGTTGTTGCGTGTGGACGAAGAAGAAACCAACGATATCGAGGAGTCTACCGCTGAATCGTTGTGCGATCGGTGTGAAGACCTGCTCAACACGGAATCCATTGACGTTATCATCTTTGAAGATTACGACAAAGGAACTTTGACCGATTATGTGATTCAGCGGTTGACTCGAGTATGTCGAGAAAAAGGGATCAAAACCACGGTCGATCCGAAGTTCAGGCATTTCCATGCTTACCAAGGAGTTACCCTTTTCAAGCCGAATTTCAAAGAATTACAGGAAGGGCTGGGAATCGCAATCCATAAAAATTCTGATGCCAGTCTAAATCATGCGATTCAAGCATTGATGGAGCAACTGCGGCCAGAAATTGCGATGGTTACTTTGAGTGAGCGTGGCGTTTGCATCGCCTCAGCTACACAGCGGGTAGCGTTTCAGCGTATCCCGGCTTTTGAGCGGGAAATAACCGATGTCAGTGGAGCTGGAGATGCTGTCATTGCTGTTGCATCGGTCCTATTGGCATTGGACGTGCCGATTTGGCAAATCGCAGCTGTCGCCAACCTCGCAGGAGGATTGGTATGTGAAAAGGTAGGCGTCGTCCCTGTGGAGTTGGAACGGCTGCAATCGGAATGGGAAACCCACCGGCTAGCGATGGAATCGTTGATGGATAAAAAATGAACATCCAAGAATTTAGGGAGCGGGTCAATGTCATCTTGTATGGTTCCAAGGACCGCGTTCTTTTGTTGCTGAAGCGACTCAACCTTCTGGTTTCAGCTTCTGCCTTGTTTGTCCTTGCCGTTTATTATGGTTTCCCGAATGAATCCGACACAGCCGCTCAGCTTCTGGGCTTCGTGAAATTTAGCTTTGCCTTTTATGTCGTGCACTATGTGGCCCGAATCCTATACGATTTTCAACCCCGTGAATTTATCCGAAAAACTTGGTTTGAAGCTGTCGTCATGGCGATTCTCGTCATCGAAGGGACCAGTGATTTATTCACGGGTGAGCTACTTATAGGTCGCTTCACTCAATCAATCGGATTTGACTCTATATCAGATTTTTACACAATATTTATACAAGGTTACTTCTTCACCATTGTCGCGACGGAGTTGCTTCGTGGAGGTCGTGTCTTACCCCGTATCCGACTAAACCCTGCGGTGATTTTCATCATCAGTTTTCTCGGGCTCATTTCGATTGGCACCGTTCTTCTGATGTTACCTGAGATGACCGTGCAAGCAGGAAGCATGGACTTTTTGGATGCGCTGTTTACCTCCACCAGTGCAACATGCGTTACCGGTCTCATGGTGGTTGATACGGTTACATTTTTCAGCTTCAAAGGGCAAATTGTCTTGTTGTTTTTGATTCAACTAGGGGGACTGAATCTCATCGCTTTTGGGTCGTTTCTCGTACTAGCCTCCCGGTTTGGGTTGGGCGTTCGCCAGCACGATGTCATCGAGGACTTCGTAAACCGTGACTCATTCAATGCGAGCTCGGGCTTGCTTGGAAAAGTAATGATCTGGTGCTTGGCATTTGAAGGGTTAGGGGCTTTGGCAATGCACCTAACATGGGGCGATGCGCTGAGTGACTTAAGTACCGGAAAACAGTGGTTTTATTCCATCTTCCACTCCATTTCCGCTTTCAATAACGCAGGGATTTCGCTCTTCACCCATGGGTTAGCAAACGAGCAAATCTCTCACCACTACACACTTCATTGGGTGATAACCCTCCTGGTATTTTTTGGGGCGCTGGGAATGGTGGCCATTTTTGACTTATTCGATGTAAGTCGGATGAGAGAACGTATGTCACAGCCGTGGAAGCACATTGGATTTGCAACGAAAATTGCTCTGTACTTTTCAGTGGGACTGGTCGTTTTCGGTGCTGGTGCATTTTGGCTACTGGAGCAGGACGGCGCGCTCTCGGGGATGAGCCCTTTTGGTCAATTGACAACCGCTGTATTTCAAAGTGCAACCCGAACGAGCGGATTCAATACCGTTGATATTGGCGGACTTGGGCTTCCCATGTTGTTTTTGTTGCTCATCTTGATGTTCATTGGCTCCTCTTCAAGTTCCACTGGAGGAGGAATCAAAACGTCAACGCTTTCAATTGTCATGGCAGATGTATGGCGCACAGTCCGCAACCTGGACCATGTGCAGCTATTTAAACGAACAGTTCCTGAATTATTGCGCTCTCGAGCATACAGTGTGCTGCTCTTTTTTTTAGTAGGAAACACCGTAGCCATCTTTCTGTTATCCATTACGGAAGACCACATTTTGAACATGGGCGATCGGGACTTGATGGATTTGATTTTTGAAGAAGTGAGTGCTTTTGGCACGGTCGGATTGAGCACGGGCATCACATCCATGCTGAGTCCATTCGGTAAAATCATCATCATGCTCAGCATGTTCATTGGTCGGGTTGGAACACTTACCGTCGCCTATGCGCTCGGAGGACGAGCTTCGCAAACGCACATCAAATATCCAGAAGGCCATACCATGGTCGGATGATCACATGGGAACACGAATTACGCCTTATTCCAAACCGGAGCAGGAATCGAAAAAAAAGCAGGTGGCTCGGATGTTCGACAGCATCGCCCATAGGTACGATTTTCTGAACCATCTCTTCTCTCTCGGCATTGACGTCCTCTGGCGCAAGCGCGCCATGCGTCTGCTAAAAGAGCACTTCGCTGAAAAAGAAGGTGAAATCCACTTAATGGACATGGCCACCGGAACCGCCGATTTTGCGCTTGAAGCTGCTCGGTCTAACATCTCTCCTATTCGCGTGACCGGTGTGGACATCTCCCCAGGGATGCTGGAAGTTGGACGAAAAAAAATTAAGCGCAAACACTTAGACCATTGCATTGAGTTGATTGAGGGAGATAGCGCTGAACTCCCCTTCGAAGACAACACTTTTGACGCTTTCACCGTTGCATTCGGTGTCCGTAATTTTGAATTTCTTGAACAAGGACTAACAGAAATGCATCGAACGCTCAAACCTGGGGGATTGGGGGTTATCCTGGAATTTTCTAAACCGCGTGCGTTCCCACTGAAGCAAATTTTTCACTTCTACTTTCATTTCCTGATGCCCACGGTAGGAAAACTTGTGTCAAAAGATTCAGCGGCCTATTCTTATCTCCCTGAGAGCGTAGAGGCGTTTCCTGAAGGTGATGATTTCTTGCAAATTATGGAAGCGTCGGGGTACCGAGAATCCAAGGCCATTCGCCTTACGGGCGGAATCGCAAGTATCTATACGGGACTCAAGTGAATATCCGGGTTTTTCCATCTCAGCTTTCAGGTCAAGTAGCTGCTCCCCCATCCAAATCTGTTATGCAACGCTTGGTTGCCGGAGCGCTCCTAGCTGAGGGTACAAGCCATCTTTACAACATTTCCCAATCTGACGATTGCACTTCGGCTTTGCTCCTGGCATCGCAATTGGGTGCAGAAATCGAACTTGGAGAAACCGATGTACGCATCACCGGAACAGGAGGAAACATCATTCCGCGATCGGCCCAATTGACTCCTGGTGAATCGGGATTGGCTGCACGCCTGTTCACGCCCATCGCTGGTTTGGGATCCATGAAAGTATCAATGCAAGCGGAGGACTCCCTGCGAGGTCGTCCCATGCAGGAATTTGAATCTGTTTTCCGTCAACTTGGCGGATGCCTTAAGACGACGGGTGGCTCCTTCCCTGTCTCGATTGAAAGGCCATTGCAAGGAGGAACGACGATGTTGAATGGGCAAATATCCTCACAGTTCACCACCGGCTTACTTTTTGCTTTGCCTTGCGCCAATTTGCATAGCGAGCTTAATGTGCACAAGCCTGTAAGCACACCCTACATCGACCTCACCCTGCAGGTGCTCGCTGATTTTGGAGTCGAAATTCATGCAAATGAAGAGCGTGCTCATTTTTCATGCGACGGACACCAAACGTTCAGGCCGATTGAGACTGTGGTTGATGGCGATTGGTCTGGCGCTGCGGCTTTGGCCGTGGCCGGAATGTTATGCGCCGAATCATCGATTGAGATTTCGGGATTAAACAACCAATACAGACAAGCGGATGAAGCCATCCGAGGGGCCATGCTCTTCGCAGGTGGCGCACTGTCTGGAACAGATGAGGGCATACAAGTGGCCAAAAGGCCTGTGCGAGCTTTCAATGTGGATTTGACGGACTCTCCCGATTTATTTCCAGTCTTGGCTGCATTGGCCGCCTTTGGTAAAAAACCATCCAAGCTGAAAGGAATGCATCGACTTGAGCACAAAGAATCGAACCGTGCAGCGGCCATTCAGACTGAATGGAAGAAGTTGGGTATTCGTGTGGAAATTGACCGAGCGGGCGATGAGCTTATCGTGTTCCCTCGAGATCAAAATTTTGTTCCTACTGAACCAATCGATTCCCATGGCGATCATCGGATTGCCATGGCAGCGAGCATCGTCGGTCTGGCAGGAGAGCATCCTATCATAGTAAGCCATGCGGAATGCGTTTCCAAAAGCTATCCGGAATTTTTCGATGACCTCGAAATCATGGGAGCAAGCTTCAGGATACAATCTGAATCGAAATAAATATAGCTTGATACAAGAAAAGACCCACGGAGTGGGCCTTTTCTTTCAAGTTCCGGTAATATTTTAAGCAGAATTACTCTTCTCCTACGCGAGAGACAGAAAATGACAGGGTTTTAATCACCACTGCAGCTGTACCTCCGCCACCACCGTTGTATGCGATGATGTTCGCGTATAAATCCTCACCATCTACCAACGTAACAAAAGTCATGCTCATGTTGACGTGAGATCTCAAATCCAAAGCTGAGCCAACGCTGCCCCAATCCTCATAAACCACCTCCGTATCCGAAGCCAAAACTCTTGGATTGGTCTCACCTACTGCAGGAGTTGGGTTGTTGTTCATCAATTCGACTTTCACAAACGCATCCTCATTCCCTGTATTGTCCAATTCCATGGTCAGCATTACATGGTATACCCCTGCATCGCTCAAATTAAAATATCCATTGATTCCATTCTCGGCTCCGGGTCCGCCAGTTGTCAGCAATGCAATCGGAGCAGGATTCGGGGCAAAGTTATTTGCAGGATCAGAATTCTCGACCCCATAACCAGGTGCGCCGGTGATTTGAACCCGTTCCAAAACACCATTCGTGAGAGCTTGATCTACTCCTGTATTGTTCGCCTTGTAAGTCACATTAAAAGCAGCTGTATTCGCTAACGAATCCAATTGGGCGTATGTAACAAACTCATCATCTCCTGTTGAGCGCGGGCCTTTCACGTCGCCCGTGAAAGTGGTTGTACCTGCGACATCCAACGTACCCGTTGTGCTCAAGTTCTCATCGCCGAAGTCGATCGCTCCACTGGAATCAGTGATGCTGCCGTTCGCCAAAGTCAAGTTGCCAACTGCA
>Ga0209631_10000858_pt1 | contig 40542 bp, 7 predicted proteins | sample COG_08_FD_184752 | JGI IMG/M metagenome (GOLD analysis project Ga0209631, IMG submission 184752) | Pelagic Microbial community sample from North Sea - COGITO 998_met_08 (SPAdes) (version 2) | ecosystem: Environmental > Aquatic > Marine > Neritic zone/Coastal water | place: Helgoland, sampling... | reverse complement strand
TTTGTTTGAAGAGGCGCGCGAAGAGCAGTTTCGCGTCATGCTCGTCGAAAAAGCTATCTGGACAAAAGTTATCAAAGACGTCAACAACACGGCCAGTAATATTCTCATTCCGCGCTTCAAGTCCAAAATGACCAAGAACTCCATTATTCGCCCAGGGCCGCGCGATTGGGAACGTGTCAAACTGTTTGCGCGCAACCAGGCCATTGTGACGGCCCTGGAGCGCGTATGCAACTTGCCAGGGGGCAAGCATTACGGACAGCCCTTTCACGAGTCCATGATTCCAGACCTGGAGCCGTTTCTCAAAGTCACAGAAGAAATGGTACTGTTTACGCTGTCGTTGTTCGCCGACCAGTTTCGTTCGCCGGTGGAACATAAGATTCTCAACACGGTCTGGGCCATGGAAAAGTCCAACCCGCAGTTCGGCAACCCGTTCAACACTGCGGACACTGCGTGCATGGACTACATTAAACTACCACGGTTGCGCCAACTCGGCAAGAAAATTAACTCGCGTATCCCCCTGGAAAAGGGTCGCACGTCCACCAACAACATCGAGAGCTTTCTACTGACCATGACCAAGCACTCATTCCGAAGCAGGCCGTACGCCATGCCCAAAGTCGGCGAACAAGTCTCGGACGCGAAATTCCCCGCAATAAACAAGGAGAAAGGCAGAAAAAAATACGACTCGTGCGTCATCAACAACGAAGGTGTATTCATTCACGTAGCGCACATTCTAAACCACTCGTCAGATGGGTCGGACAGTGTCTTCGACACGCTCGCCTCGGAAACGCACAAGTATTCGGCGCGCAAAAGACTCATGACGGCCTGTCCCATCGACTCGCGATATTTCCACGTGATGCGCGTGATTGAACGCGAACCACGTGGCAAGGGCATCAAATTCAAAAATGTGTTGGCCAACACCTCGAAATCGCGCTACCTGACAGGTACCTCGAGCTCGGCGTCGGCGACGAGGACGGCGGGAAGTTACAGCATCACATGCGACATTGACAAAGAAGTCGCGACGAAATGGGCTGGCATTATCGGCAAAGAAACACAAACGCCGTGGGAATCCGTGGAATACCTCGAGGGCGAAGACCTGGACATCCGCAGCGACGTTGTGTACCCAGATTGCTTATTATTGCCAGGTCACAACGAGTCCGAAGCACTGGAAGACGACAGTGACGACGAGACACTCGCGCGTAAAAGACAACGCGACGACGAAGAAGTAAACGCCTCCGCAAAAAAACAAAAAAAATCAGTGTAAATCCAAAAGTATTCAGTTAAACACATTATTTAGAAGGATTGATTTCATTACATATGTGTGGTATTATAGCTGTTATCAGTGGCTCTACTCCCACCACGCTCAAAAAACTTGAAAAGCGCGGCCCTGACGAAACGGGTTCCTATCTGGACGAGCACGTTTACCTTGGACACACGCGCCTGTCTATCGTGCACCCCGAAGCCGGGCCGCAGCCCATCGTGTACAAGGATTGGGTCGTCACTATGAACGGCGAGATATACAACTACCAGGCCGACGCCAACGAAACGGACTGTTTCCTCGTCCCCAAACTATTGGACGAACACGGCCCAGAAGGCATCCAACAACTCGACGGCATTTTCTCGTTTGTGGCGTGGAATCGCAAAACATTGCAGGTCATTGTGGCACGCGACCCGATTGGCGTCACCCCGCTGTACTGGTCGGACGAACTCGTCTTCTCGTCGTTGTTGGCGGCGATGCCCACCGCCGCGCCCGTACACACCGTGCCACCAGGCAGTTACGCGGCATTCCGCATCGGCGAACCCGTTTCCTGGACTCCATACACGGAACCGTACTCGGACTGGCCAGAGTCCAAACAGAATGCTCCCGACGGTCTTGTCGACATTATGCGCCAAGCCGTGGCCAAAAGACTCAACGGAGACGTGCCGTGGGGTGTTTTACTGTCTGGAGGACTGGACTCAACCATCGTGGCGACACTTGCCGTACAACTCGCCAAGACATTGCGACCGGACTACCCAGTCGTACACACGTTTTGTATCGGCCTCAAGGATTCGCCCGACGTCCACACTGCCAAGCGCGTGGCGGCCGAGCTAGGTACGCACCACGTGTCCGTGGAATACACGGTCGAGGAAGGCATTGCACATCTGCGCGAGGTTGTTCGAGCCATCGAAACCTACGATTTGACCACCGTGCGCGCGTCCACACCCATGTGGATGCTCGGCAAGGTGCTGAAAACACGCGGCATCAAGATGGTGCTCTCGGGTGAAGGTTCCGACGAATTGTTTGCAGGGTATCTGTACAATCTGCATTGTCCGAGCACCGCGGAGATGGTGAAAGAGTGTCAGAACAAAATGGCACAGCTGCACGCCTACGACTGCCAACGCGCCAACAAAACGCTCGGCGACTGGGGCGTCGAGACGCGTGTTCCCTTTCTGGACAAGCAAGTTGTCGACTACGCCATGAACAAATTGCCCCCCGTGTTTAAAATGTCTGGGACGCACCCAGACGGGGCCAAGCCCGAGAAATGGTTTGTGCGCGAGGCGTTTCGAGGCATCGTACCCGATTGCGTAGTGGACAGAACCAAAGCTCAATTTTCAGACGCTGTCGGCAACGCGTGGATTGACTCGTTGATTTTACATGCAGAGCGCCAAATATCAGACAGTGCGTTTGTGACAGCAGACATCCTTTTTCCGTACAACACGCCCGCCACCAAGGAAGCATTTTTGTACAGATGCATGTTCCGTACTTTGTTCGAGCAACCCGCCGCCGAAAAAACGGTACTATATACCGCCAAATCTATTGCGTGTTCGACGGGAGCGGCCGCCGAATGGCACGAAAATTTTAAAACACAATTAGACCCGTCGGGCGAATCAATCCAGCGCGCGATGCAAGGTTTTTAGTATATATGTCACGTTTGAAATATGAAATGCAAAAACAGGACTGGGTCAATCGTATTGGAGAGGTGTTGGGCACCGGAAATGTTTTTGTACACAAAACCACAGACGAGAACAAATCGGTGTTCTTGTTCGCGGTCGACGTGTACAGAAGATTGAATTACGACATCACCCTGCATATCGAGCCCACCGAACATGGCAAAGCGTGCCTGTATGTGACCATTTCACCCACCAAGGGATATTACGAATATACGTTACGCAGGGACGACAACCCCGCACACATCACGAGCTTGATTATGGAAAATTCGAACGCCACCACAGTTTCCATACGAGGGTGTGGCACGGTCATCAATTCGCTGTTCAAAATTATAGACGTCGCTTTGCACAGCGGCTGGTATGTTCAGAAATCGTTTATGAGCACACTGACACAAACACTGACGAATCAGACCAAACAAAGAAACACAACACTAAACGTAATCATACAACGAGGTTCAAACGTAGACACTATATAAGCAAACATTTTTTTTTTAACTATGACTTGTGATTGTAGAACGTTAACACAGACAAAAAACATTAACATCGCGCGCGGCTTTCTCGGCTCGCTTGCCGGTCTCTTATTCCTACTTGCAATCATTGTGCTGGGCGCTAACATGGACTACGCGAACTTTCCAGGTTCCAATCTCGTTTTCGCAACGGGAACCGGTGACCAAGAGGGCGAAATGCTCAAAATGCCCAACGGAGACGGGTGGAGAATTGACGACAGCAGCGAGGCCTGTGCCAATTTTGCCAAACTAACACAGACAGACCAAGGCGCAGACCCCGCCGTCTGTGAATCCGTATCGGACGATACGTCACAACGCCTGGAATTCTTGGACAGTGACGGCGACAGAGCCGCCGATAGCACAACAGGGCACGGATGGCTTATTGCACCGCCCTGTGTGAAAACCAACAAACTCTCCGATTGCGCACCCTTTGGCGCCGATTCGGCGGTATCCGGACTTGGCCAAGCATTCTTTGGCGTGTTGGCCATCAATGCTGCGCTGTTTGGCGCCCACACGGCGCTCGAACTCGGACTGCCCTCTGGCGTATACTCGAAGGAATCGCTTCTCTTCGGCTTGAACATTGTGTGGGCAATATTGTCGTTTTCGCTGTTTGTCTGGGCCGCGGTGGGATGGCGCGGCATGTGCGACAAAATCGACACGGGACTTGGACGTCAGTCTGGCGGGGTGCAGGGTTGCGCGACCACGTACTGCACCATCAGCTACGGCGGCTTCTTTGCGTCGTACGCCGTAGCGCTGGTCGTTTACCGCATTCCGTCGTTGCTCACTTTCTTTGGCATCGGCGGGCTCGAAAGCGCGTACGACGATGACCTATAAATGTTTCTGAATGTTTAAATGAACCCTTAATATTTCTTCTATATTCATCGGAAGGTTCGACATGAGCCGTTCGATTTCAAATCCGTGTGTACTGTAATATTTCCGGACGCGCGACGCGTGTTTCGGATACTTTTCGGGAAATGTTGTCGCCATGAGTCGGACGTTTTCATGTAGCGATTGTAGCAACTCCATGCCGGCCTGCACCCTGACGCACGACAGACCGTCGTGGTCGTGGTACCAGCACACGCACGCGTCCATGTGGGGCACGAAAGACGCGGCCAAATGCTGTGTCAGTGGGTGCATACATGCGACCCACAGCGAAACGGACACGGGGCCGTTTTCTCGCACCCATTTGAACTTTTGGATGGTGCCTTCTTGCTCGTCGAAGGCAATGTTGTACGGTCGCAGATTCGAAGCCGTGTCCGACACGCTCATCGTTGACAATATCATGATGTGTACTTCCATATACAAGTACGTATTACACGACTTAAATATGAATATACGTGAACCGTATCGGCGGAACTTTTTATTTTATTAAAATTAAACGCGACCTGGATTTTTAAAGAAATATATTTTACACATTTATGGAAACGATAATAAAGTATAAATAATCTCTTAGAATTTTGTAGATGTATTTGCGGGCCGTTGTACTTTTGTGCTCCATTTTTTATTCGACTGCACAAACGAGTACTCTGTCACTGTTTACTCAGGTGACGCGATGGCATGATGAAGCTTTACAAAAAGCATTCGGCAACGAAATAGTGTGGTATGTAAATACTTTGTGGTGGGCAAATACAAATGAATTTTATGGCAATTCCGACCCCGCATCGGAGTCCTACCTTCTTTGGAAAAGACACGAACTCAAAATCAGAACGGAAAAGTATTGTAATCTGATGCTTGCAACCGACCGACAATCAACCATAGCAGGTCTGCTATCGGGCGCGGACTCCCCAGCCACCAGAAGTATAACTTATTACGACACGGCTGGCTCTGCAGTGGGGCCAAAATTCAGCGTTAAAAAAATGGGGGGAATAGAATTAGACATCGATTATACGATGGTAAACTCATTCGGACTTGTTTTGTCATATCATAAGGACACAGACACTGTAGGATGCGGCATGGACTGGAATTACGACTCCGGTATAGGGGTTAGTCCAGGTCTTGTCGCCGAGGATAATGCGGGGGTCAAAATTGCGTGGGACATGGGTTATAGTTATGGTCGGGGAATTGCAATAGAAGATTGGTGGAAAAAATCGAATCTTCCTGGCGAGTACGGGTTCAGGAGTACTGGAGGCACGGTAACGGTTAGTGCCAACGTGGGTGGGTATATACCCGGGAAAGGCCAGATAATAGGAGGAGTCGGTGCCGCGACAAACGCCTTTGGTGGGGAGGCCGGGGTGGACGCACAAGCAGAAGGAACTGTTGCACTTATACACACAACATACTGTGCAACGATGGGTCAATGCGCGGTTGACGGTGTGGATTCGATAATCGGCGGGACTATCGGCAGAGGCCCAGCCATGGAAGTCGCCCTCGGTGTCAACGCACAACTTAAGTGGGGTCAGCCTAAGCCATCTGCGGTATCTGCTTCGATTTCTTTCGGGCTGTTCCGAGAGTATGGACACGGCAATACACACATGATAAAAGGGTATGGCGAACATGGGGCAGGACATGAGTGGTTTACAAAGCGCATGGACGAATCATTCATTAAGACCACAATTGTCCTCAACAAACCACAAGGGTTGAACCCTAGAAAATCTAGAACGCTGCAAGGAGCTTACTATTTCTCAATTTGCTCGAAAATATGCAAAGACGGCACAACAGAGTGTGAAGGCGATGACTGGCTCGGTGTGGAATGGAGTCTCACTGACAACCACTGTCCAACTGGAAAGGTAATTTCGACGACGGACGGGGATTTAATGCGTTTTTACGATTTCTCTGGCTGGAAAAGGGCAATGAATTTTGACTTCAAAAGAAAGAAAAAAAAAGCTCGCCCTAGTTTCGAGTTATACGACGTCGACGAAAAAAAAATGGTTACAATCGAAGCGCATGCATGGGCACGCATGCCAGATAGTGGGGAATTCATCATCGTGTTGAAGTGCGACGGAAGTAAGACAGAAAAAGACGGTCATAAATCTAGGGCTGCCAGTCATAATAAAGTCTGGACTTACGGGGATAAATTTGACGAAAGCAATAGTTATTTACCAACAATTGAAGACGACGACCGTTGTAAATATGGGATTGCTGCCATACCCTATTCACAGTTAAAGCTAATGTATCTGAACAGTTTCCAATTGAAGGTTGCGTATCAAAACATCAAAAAATTGGACGACGTCTGTACAGCATGTACAAAAGGTTTGTTTGCACAACGGCCGGAAATATTGCCTCGTTCCGTCTACAAAAACCCTGAACATTACAGAGACTGTTCTTACACTGTTTCTGGTTCATTAATTAATTGCAAAGACACGCCCATTGAACTACTACGGTCGTGGACGGATACTGTTGCCGGCCCTAAATATCTTTCTAAACACGACTCTGAAAATTGCAAATCATGCCCAGCCGGCTATTATCAAGACGAGCCGCAGAAAGATGACTGTAAAGCATGTCCGAATGGCGAATATCAAGACACGCTAGGGAAAACTGACTGTATAGACTGTGTGGCCGGCAAATATACAGACGGCAAAGTCACAGGCACAAATATTCACCCAAAGGATTGTCCAGCAGGATGGTACAACACGGTGGGCACAGCTGACAAGTGTGTTAAGTGCATGGAAGGGACATATCAGAACGAACATGGCAGGACATTGTGCAAATTATGCGGTAAAGGCGAATACCAACATGACAAAGGCAAAGTAGATTGCCTTAGTTGCATAAAAACCTATCAACAGAAGGCGGGCAGTAGCACTTGCAACATCTGTCGTAAGGGTACATTTACGGATGAAAACGGAAACAAATTTCCTTCCGTGTGCAGCTACTGTCCAGCCGGTTACGCTGCTTACGATTACCCAACGAGACACAAAGACACACTAAATCCGCAAGAGGACAGACATTGGGTACCGGCGACAGAGGGCGACCCAAATTATTGTACGTCTTGTACGGTGTACAGTAAACGTCGAAATCAAACCTACTTTCCGTGGACTGACGCGAGTGACGCGACATATGTGACGTGGTGGCGCTTTCCACATTTCGAGCAACAACATGATGCTAGAGCGTCTCTGTACAGTCCGACCAAGTTCAAAAATACAGTGATACCAAAAATACCATCCGACGAAAGGCCAGAATCATTGGTTATATCGTATCAGAACGAAAAGGGAGCACACACGTGCAAAAGATGTGCTGCGGGTAAATATTCAGAAGATGACATCTCGTGTATTTCGGGCAATTACCACCGCCAATTTGATTCGTATTACGCGATTCGCTGTCCGTTGGATTACATCCCCGACAATGACAATGCCAAATGTGTCAAATGTGAGCAAGGTACATCTACAACATCGCGCGGTAAAGGTTTTGTGGGTACACCTGTCGTGTACACGAGTACTGTGGAAACTTCGAACGAATGTGTATGCAAGGAGTGTCCTAAAGGTCGTTGGTCTCCCAACTTTCTGTCGTATGCAGAGTGCAAAGAAAGTTACTTTCTTGGCGATGCAGAACTCGTCAAAAACAAACAGGCTTTGTGTGGGGATTGGTCATGGGGTCATTGTGCTGACGGGTCGGGTAGAAGCTACGACACTTGTCCGTTGGGGTCGTCTGTGTTCATCGAGTCTTCGTTCGGTCTTTTCGGCTACTGTGCCGATAACTCTGGCAGGAGCGTCGACGAATGCGAAGCAGATTCGTCGTACTGGATTCCTTCAACGTGCGCCAATGGAGCACAATCGGACTTGCAAATTGAAATTATCAGCGTGAATCCGAATAACGTGTTAGACAAAGACATTTTTGATGCCCGCGACATCAAAGATGCATACTGTTCCGATGGTTCAAACAAAACGAAAACCGAATGTGACGCAGTACGATGGAAAGAACGATGGAAATATGTAAACAACATAACGTGGTCGGCGGAGCTTATTGGCCATTGTTCGGACGATTCCACTAAAACGAAAGCCGAATGCGAGAATACATTTTGGGTTCCAAAAGGTTTGAATGTACCTGTTACATTATTGAACCACCAATGTGCATTGCCTGAAAATGCAGATGCTTGCGAATTCGTAAAGGATTATGCATCTGAGACTAATCCAGATAAACGTGACGATGCCGTCCCTAAATTCAAATGCCACTCTACGGGTCAGGGGTTCGCTGCTCCTGTTCTACACGATTATGATGCGTACCGTGGTCGAAATGGACAAAAACGTTACAGAATGAATCATAATTTGACGACTATACAACGTGCGTACAATACATGGTTTGAGGACAGTACGCAACAGGGAGATTTCAACATGGACGATTTCTTTCCTGTAGAGTTCGTGAAAGTACCAACGTGGAGTGGGGGTGAAAAGATACGTTGGAACAAAACCATCATAGAAACCATGATTCCGAAAGACAGTGACGGCAACACATGGTATAATATGGAATGGTATACTAAGGATAACGATGGCAATTATGTACAGAATAACGAAGGCGAATATGTACAATTCACGTCAAGCAATGCCGAAGGCACTATGTATTCTCCAGAGTTAATGTTTTTAACGACGAATGTTCAAAAAATAAACGAACTGCACAATAGTTTAGAAAGGGAAATCTTCATTGGAAGCAACAACAACATCGATGTTTTCAAAGAGAAGGATTCTCTGTTTCACAAAATGAACAAGAAAAAATATTTGGAAGCGTTCCTAGCCGATTTGGACGGCGGCACTGACATCGTATGTGATTATTCCCATGTCGACAAATGGCTGCACGACCCGGAAGGTGTACACGATTGGACATCCAAACAGTTGCGGTATGAAGAAGAGACGGGCCCCACAAAGGAGTGCCCAAATATCATGGAATATCGCGGACACGCGCGAGAGGCACCCTTTGACAGGCGTCAGCATGACTTTCGATACAGCGTGCGCACAGAGTTGTGTCCAGCGGATTTGTGGGATTTGTGTCCTGGGGATTCGTGTCCTGAGTATTATTACAAATGCTTCAACGAGCAGTTTCCGAATAAAAGTCCAATCGCCCACTTCCAAGACGTGTATAGGGACACCGCCACAATCAACGAACAGGACACATTCAAAGATATTTTTGTGGGAGAATTCAAGGATTATTGTGGATACAATGATAACAATATGGAATCACCTATCGACTTTGGCATTGATTCGGAGTCGGGATTGGCGCGGTTTGCCTTTGTTGACTTGTTTTCTGTTGAATATTATGAGTTCCGAAAGTGGACTGCAGCTTATTGTTCGGACACCCAGTTTACAAAAAGAGACGACTGTGAACAATATAGTAGAACGTGGATTCCAGGCAAATGTTCAGACGACCGGTATGACAATGAAGCCGACTGCACGATACTTGACTACGACGTCTTCATTGGAAATGCAATCAGAACTTATGATGAATTTGAAAAATTGGATGCAGCACACTGTTCCGACGGTTCGGGTAAATCAAAGACGGAATGCGATAACACAGAGTGGAATGGGGATAATTTCTGTTCCGATGGTTCGGGTAAATCAAAGACGGAATGCGAGAACCTAAAGTGGCAAACCCAGACAAAAAGGGCAACGCGCATAACCAAGGAGCGCGATAATTACGACGACATGATTGTCAGTACTGACGACGGTTTAGTCGCATACGTATGGGATAGAAAGCGTCTTGAGTATATCAAGAGTCCCGAAGCCACATTATTATTGCCCCAAATATACGAAGTGTCTGTTAGTGGCACTACTACTGAAATGGTGTGCTCGGACGGCTCTGAGGATGACGAAACGGCTTGTGGAAAGTACTTTGGAACGGTCAGGTCGGGAAATAAAAGTTGGCATACCAGAAAATGGACAAAAGAGTACGACTCACGAGCATATTGCGCAGATGGTTCTGGGCGGTCTAAAGACGAGTGTGGTCGCAGATGGGTAGTTAAGAATCAAATTGTTGACATATGCACATATGGTGACGCGTTCCCTGTGTTTGACAACCATTTTGGAGGGTGTGTGAGACGGGAAAAGTGCAAATACTTGCCAGAAATAAAGAGCCAGGAGGAGTGTGAAGCATACATGGTAACGCAGTCTATCACAGAATCCGAAACGCACAAGAGACATTGTTCCCCTTCTGTCGCCAACATCGACCAGGACGACGACATAGAATTGTTTCTGGGATGCGGCAATAAGATATACTTTTTTGACAATTTGAGACAATTCGTGGACTCTGAAGAGCAAAGAGAGATTGACGCGAAGAAACAGAGATTCGACGACATACAGGCGCATCAGAACAGTAAGCTGGCGTTTGAAAATCCGCCATCTGTTAAACTTGATGGGTTCATCTCTATTACGAATGAAGATGGACAATGTTCAGACCACAGTTCCACGCCAATCGCAACCGGAGAGCAATGCTTGCAAGCCGCTATGGAATCGGGATTTGAAATGGACAGATTTGTGGATAAGTCGTCGTATAATTGTGTCGACGGCAGCAGCTGCAATAAAAAATTTCCATCTTTGGATTATTTGACCGACAAACCTACGGACAACAGGTATTACGTTGTTGATGATGTAGATGCTCCCAATGGGTGTTTTATGGTAGGAAAAACGCCTCCAACGCTTATTTTCAACACCTATACTCATGATACGCACGGAAGCTGTGGTGACAATAACAACCTGATTGGTTGGGGTGGGTTGACAACTTGCTGGTGTCAACAAAACGCGACCGCCCAAACAGACCCTGAACAGTACTTTGCATTAGCCTTTGATGACATTGATTTTGACGGTGATATGGATATGTTTGTCGGAATGAAAAACGGTACGCTCACCTTTTTGAATAACACTGGACAGTATCACACGGAATCCACCGAGAAACACAGGTGTTCATACATCGACGTTGCTAGCAGTAACCCGAAATGCGATTGCGTTATCAATACCATTGATGCGCGCTGCGAACACCGCGGGCCGTATATAACATGTCCGGAAACGCCAGATGACCCTGGGAAACCCAGGCTTGGTTGTGTTTCAGTGGAAGGCGACCAAATACAGGGCACATTCAGACAATGCGAGTTAGAATGTTTGCGTCAATACTCGTACAAAACCACCGCAACGGGCACCGTCGGAGTGCCCATTTTCGAATGGAATCCAACAAATCGAATACAGATGTTCAATCAACTCTTTCCGGGAGTAGCTGTATTGGAGTTTGATTTAACGACAATTGATGTCGGCGATTATTCAGTCCCAACATTCGATAAACAACATGGTCTATACATCGGAAACGAAGAAGGGGAAGTTCAATATTTTTACGTCGAAGATGTGGTATCGACTTGGACAGATTGGTCGGAACAAGTACAAGACTGGAAACAGGATACATCCGTGACGCAAAAAACTCCACCGTTTAATGTGTTTAATGGGTTGTACGACGTCACGGCCCCAGGGTGTTATAAGGATTTGGTTCAGTGCCAAGGTGAGACATATTTCGATAGCCTTTTAAACGAAAACACTTGCTGTTTGTTCAATACACATGTATTGAAACCCGACAATGCGACCTGTTGCAAAAATAAAAAGTTTGGTGCGCAGTATGCGGAAGAACACACATGGGATGGCATTAGCATCCAAGACCAATACTGCTGTCCGTACCGGGGCAGACAATATATGGTGATGACGCCAAGTGTATCCAGAGATTTGTTGATTGGAAGTTGGGAACTCCCTAGAAGTTGTGTATGCAATGAAAAAAAGGGCTATTACCCCCAACGCACTACAGAAAACTGTTGTAGAAAGAAAGATTCTTCCACACAAGTGGTATCACCAGAAGAAAAAGACATGTTATGTTGTCCAAAAAACGGTACAACGTATTTTTATGAACAAGCTAAATGCATTTGCGATGAAAGCGCGGGTTTTTTTGGACAAGAGGTTAGTGACTGTTGTGTGAAAAAGCAGAGTTGGCAAATTGATGTACAGGGCGAATTTTGCTGTCCCGCACGCGGTCAAATGCATGATTCAAATGTCAAAACAGATGAAAAATGTGCATGCAGTCATAAACACGGGTTCTTTTATGAATCTAGTACAACTTCCGAGTGTTGTATTCAAAAGGACAATAGTACACAACAAGGTAGTATGGATTACGATGGTGAACAAGTACTATATTGCTGTGGAAAACGTGGACAAATAATGATAACGGATTTTCACGCTTACGACGACACTAATTTATTCAAACCTCCGTCTAACAGAGACACGCAAGTCTGTCAGTGTGACGTCGAAAACAATTGGGTCGACCCAGAAGAATTACAGTTAAAGAATAAGAACGTAGCATGTTGCAAGTTGAAGAACGATGCCGCTGAGACAGGTGATACATTCTGCTGCCCTGAAAAAGGTCAATATTACGACTACAAATCTAAATCGTGTCAATGTGATTCTTTTGGCAATTTTGGCATGACAAATAGCATGTGCCACGAATGTGCTTCCGGTGAATATACGTATCGTTCGAAAAATACGTTTCCAAATGCGCAGCGCGATGCGTGTATTAAACTGCAGAATGCAGCAGTCCATGTATCGCTAAGTCAGGAGTGCTCTAACCCGGATTTTGTCACTGAACTTGACTGTGTGCCCGTTTGGAATTGGAGTCAGGGAACTTGTTCGGATGGTTCAATTAAAACGTCAGCAGAATGCCGCAATACGGGCAGGACTTGGGATGTTTGTGCCGACGGCCAAAGTTGTACAGAACACGGGTACTGTGCTGACGGTTCTGAGCGGACAAAATGGCTCTGCAGTCTTCCGCAATCAACATGGATTTCACAAACCGTGACGTCGAGCGGTAACACTTATTGGTATTGTAAAGACTGGACCGCCCGCGATGAAAGTACATGTGTGCTACCAGCTTCTTACTGGATTGAGCCGTTGTGGGTTCCATTGATTTCACCAACGTGTTCGGATGGTTCAACTAAAAATTCAACAGAATGCCGCAATACCCATTGGATTGAAAACGACAGCTGTTCGGATGATTCGGAAAAGTCAAAAGAAGAGTGTGAAAATGTCACGTGGACACATGTCAATAATTGTACAAACGAAACACTTTCACAGATTGAATGTGAAAATACAGAGTGGATAGAGGAAGTACCCTATATCGATGCACATTGTTCGGACAACTCAGATTTTAACAAACAAGATTGCAATGCTGTCACATGGCAGTTTCAAGATGAAAATATGCAAGCATATGTTTGTTCTGACGGTTCCAATAAAACGAAAGCCGAATGCGAAACAAGATGGGTACTGAATTACGGCGCAAAAGATTGGTGTGAACGTTGTTGGTATGGGGTTAGGGAACAGAACTTCGACGGAAATAATAATTTTGTGTCTTCGATGGAATGCGAATCTTTCGATATCCGCGGAAGAGTACACGAACAATTAACGAAATTTCACGAATTGCCGCAAGAATTCGTCAACTTTGAATATTATCAGCAAGAGAACGGCGACTACCGAACAATAGCAAGGGATTGTGAATGTAAGACAGGCGAGACATCCACGGAATGCAAGCAGCGTACTGATAAGTGTATCGTGATAAAAACAACACACGGGAGCAACCTAAAATGGACACCAGACACGTGTTCGGACTCTCGGTTTGATAATGAAGCCGACTGCGAACGCAACAGAACGTGGAGTCCATTCGTTTGTTCGGACTTGCAATATACAACTCAAACAGACTGCGAACGCAACAGAACGTGGTCGGGAGGCGTTTGTTCAAACCCCCAGTTTGAAAATCGAACCGATTGCGAACTCAACAGAACGTGGACTCCAGGTTATTGTTCGGCCTCATGGATTAACAATGCGATGATTGACGGGTATTGCGATTGCGATGATGGGTTTTTAGAACAATGTGCTTGGAGAGACTATACACTGTTTAATGGTACCTCCATACTAAAATGGATATGTCTGACATATCCATCTTGTTATGGTATATCAAAACGCTACGAAGACGTGACCAGTACCGATTGCAATGACTATGTGCACCCCCTTCAGAGATATAACGAAAAATGGGGTTACAGAAAATACGGGTACACATGGGTTGAGGCAAAACGCTTTACCAGTGAGGAATACAGGCAAATGTGTTCTGCGAACGCAGAGGACACGTGGACTCCAGGTTATTGTTCAGACTCACGGATTACGACTGAACAATCCTGCGAAAAACCAAACGTGTGGGCACAATGTTCAGACCCCCAGTTTAGCAACAATCAAACCGATTGCGAACTCAACAGAACGTGGACTCCAGGCAACTGTTCGGACTCACGGTTATGGGAGTCTGAATGTGCTGAAACAGTGAGTAGTCGTGTTGATTGTGGTCAAACTTGTGACCAAATCAAAACGAATGCACGCTCAACAGAGACGAAAAACAGGTATTTTGAAACACAAGGCTTATACGGCAGGCCTTGTGGTAGTTGGTACCGTTCTACACAGTCACGTTACTCAATTTATGGGCTTTCGCAATATAGATACAAAATCAACGACGGTGGTAAACCGGCATGTCTAGATGGTAACGGAAACTTGCTGTACGAAGGAAGTCAACCAGACGAGTACGTTTGTGTGCAAGTCCACAACGGTAAACTTGAGCGGGTTAGGTTTGTATATGAAAACGAATGTAACACGACCGCGGGGTATTTTTGGGAAAAAAACTTTTTTGACGAAATGACCGGAACATGGGAGTACGGGTCGGACGGCAGAGAAAAATGTGGAATATATTTTGATACAACGACGCAGACATGCAGCGACGGTTCCAACAAAAATAGTTTCGAGTGTAAAAATATATACAAAATGGTTACACGCAAAGGTGAAGACTTGGGGTATTGTTCCGACAATAGTCCGCGTGACAGAACGACTTGCGTTGGTTCTCACTATATTGATGATGATGGTGTGTGGAAGAAAAGACTCTGGAAACTTTCGAACAAAATGTCTTCCACTCGTGAAGAGACATACGGTCGATGTTCCACACATCCAAAAGGTGCCAACACAACGTGGGCTCCAGACAAATGTTCTGACGATTACAGCGAGAGTCAATCCGATTGTGAGCAAAAACGAACGTGGGATTTTATCTTCAGTCTTGAAAAACGCTGTTTCTATTCTGACGGTAATGATAAATTTGGCAATGTTAAGTTTTTAGAAAGAAGCAGTACGACAGCAGAAGATTGCGTCAAAGAGAGAACTTGGGGGTTTTGCAGCAAACGCGACCCAAACGATGTAAAATTAAAACAAAGTGTTGCAGAATCTTTTCAAAACCGAACAGACTGTGAACAAACACGAAGTTGGACAAACGGCGTGTGTTCGGACAGTCACAGTACTACCCGACAAGACTGCGAATCGACAGTGTACACGTGGATAGGGAATGAATGTTCTGACCGCTATTCACTTACTCCTTTCGAATGTTTGTCCGGAGGTGAATGGATTTGGCGAGGTCAAAAATGCTACATGTATGACAAAAATGCTACGACAAAAGAGACTTGTACCCAAGAGAGAAATTGGGGCTACTGTTCAGATACAAGATTTAAGAACGAACAGGAGTGCAATCTTAACTACGAGCCGCTTGATTATTGCGAAGATATGTCGCACAGGTCTGAAAGTCACTGTACTGCTGACAAATCCACATGGATGACTTCGTACTGTGCAGATGGTTCAGGAAGAACAAAACAAAATTGCACATTACTACCATCGGTTGTACAGGAAGGGTACTGTAATGACGGTTCTGGTCGAACTCCGGAACATTGTATCCTACCCAAGTCCACATGGCAATTAGAGTGCGTAGAGACCGACGCTTTAGGAGTACCCAAGACGGGCGACCTTGTGTCGTGTCAGGAACTTCAAACTAAAAAGAGAATGGGTTTTATTGCCAGCCAATACTGTGCTGATAATTCCGGACGAACACGAGAACACTGCGGGCTTGAAAGCTCTACATGGAATAACCCGAAATGTCAGGACAATTCTAACCGTGATATCCCGCATTGCCGACTATCCAATGGAACGTCAAACTACTTTCTTGACGAGGAGTCATGCTCGGAACAAAAACTGGACAACCGCGGGAACAGCACATGTCAACTACCTGATGGAAAAACCGTGTATGACGTTTCAGAAGACGTCTGTAGTATACCGTTGGATAACACATGGTCAAGCACATGTCAACTACCTAACGGAACAACTGTGTCTGGCCTTTCAGAAGACGTCTGTAGTATACCGTTGGATAACACATGGAAAGACGCCAACTGTGAGCACAATAATGGTACAATTCTACAACTTGCGAGGGCGAATTGTACGGCAGCGAACACTACATGGGTTGTATCGACATGTACAAAGCCGAATGGTACAGTTATTGAAAACCTTAATGAAACATACTGTAACGATGACGACAACAAAATAGCCAACACATGGCTATCGACATGTACAAAGGCGGATGATACGGTTTCTCAAAACCTTAATGAAACAGAATGTAACGATGATGACAATAAAATAGCCAACACATGGCTGGGCAATACGTGTGTCCGGCCTGATGATAGCCATTTAGAAGGTTTAACCCGAGAGCAATGCGAAGAACAAAAGATGGACAACACATTTGTTGCCGATACATGTACATTACCCCAATCCAAATGGATAGACTCTTATTGTGAGCATACAAGCAACCGTTTAGAACAAGAAGACGATGTTGTATGTGGGCACACAGATTGGAGATGTAAAAGGGCCAAACGGCGACGTTTGAAAAGTTTGAACGACGCCAAACAACGCTGCCTAAACACGTTTGAAACATCTATAGAGTCTTATTGTGCAAACGCCGCCGGACAACTTCGACCATTTGTTGAAAAAGAAGAATGTGATACCGACTGGGTTGATGGGTTTTGTATGGACGGTTCGGCCCGGACGAAACGCGATTGTACGTTGGATTCATCCAGATGGATTATAGGGAAAAGAAAACGCCAATGCGATGATACAACGTGGGAACAGCAAGTAACAGGCACTGCACCAGACTGTCGGGTTAGCCTGAATTCGGACAGCGAAAGCAGTGGTATAACAGAACAACACTGTAAAAATATACGTTGGATAGGCTCGATTTGTTCGGACAATTCCCAGAAAAACGAAGCACAGTGTAACGCTACAGAGTGGAAACAACAAGGCAGATGTCCTAATTTCTCGAGTGGTACGAATACCACTTGCGCCGGGTGGACTCATGTCAACGATGAAGAGCGTTGCTCTGACGGTTCAAATAAAACGAAAGCCGAATGCGACGGCGTATACTGGAAAACCCACTGGACAAAACAGAATACGAACAGTGTGTGTCTCGACCACAGAACGGGAATAACAGATTACAGTACAAATTGTGCAGATGCATTAAACACTACGCAACTCAAAGAACATTTACGTACAGAATACCTGTACGAATGCGAAACACAATCGCGCATACCGTACCGCTCATTTACGTGGGATTCAGACACCCAAACGTGCAATCACATTTCCCCCACAACAACAGATTATACAGAATCGCAACTTGTTGCGCTGAAATTACACTGTGAAATGCATAGGAAATGGCCAGATTACAATGTCAATTGTAATCTGATTGTCGATGACGTTGTCGATAATATTCCCAATACGACGGATAGCACAAATTTAATTATGTTAGAAGACAATCAACTCAAATGTACAACCGCACATTCGCCGACCCCGGAGGTGAGATGGACACACAAACGTTGTGAATATCCCATAAACTCTTCCTTTTGGATACAAACATGTCCAGACAATCACTATATTGAACAAAGCGGAAGCAGCCAAAGAGATGCAGAAGTAACTTGTATTATATGTCCAGCCGGCTGGGATAATGCCAATACTGCTGCGGAAGAAATATTTAGAACATTGAAGTGGGGAGAGAATACGCAGTGTATTCAATGCGAAAAGGATAAATACTCGACAGCAGGTGACTATTGCAAGTTTTGTCCCATGGGTAAAGGTAGTACTCTCTTAGATATTGGATGCGTGGACTGTCAAGCAGGGAAATACCAAGACAGTAAACCACTTAGTGTTTACAACCAACATATTCAGCATTTATGGGACAGAGTTGAAGGTGACAGTGCGTGCAAATGGTGCCCGATAAACCAAGAATCCTACGAAGAAGAATCATGCGTATCTTGTAAAATTGGCAAGTTCTCAAATTTCAAAGAAAAAGCATGCAAGACATGTCCTAATGGTTGGCAAATGTCATTCAACAACATTGAAGATGAAACAAATGTTACTTTTTGCTCCGACGGTTATGTCGAAGGTTGCTCAGACGTTAAAACTCTAGACCGATTCTATCCAGTGTGCTTTAATCTGACCACGGTTCAAGGATGTCCACCTGGAACTCAATGCAAAGACGACACAGACTGCGATGATTTATTTGCACCTGTACGATATACGCCAGACACGGGTTCTTACGATGAAAAAATCGCCTGGAAAAACAAAATGGACATTTATAACTTTGAAACAACCATGCGTTGTGATAATTGTGTACGTGGAACATATAACAAACAATTCAAACAACAGTGCACTGTTTGTGAACTTGGAAAATACTCACACGCTGAAAAATCCATAGAATGCACGAACTGTGCTAAAAACAGCTATGGGTACGAATACGAAGCACATCACTCACAACTTGAAACATATGGAGAAACAGTGCCCGTTTTACACGATATGGACGGCGACGGTGTAATAGATTTATTCATTGGTCTGGACTCTGGCAACATATTGTACTACAAAAACAATGGAACCGAAAATGAACCGAATTTCGTATATACAAGCGATATTCAACTGAAAATTGGTGCGTACAGTGAAATAAACCATAGGACAAACGCAGCACCGGCATTCGCCGATATGGACAAAGACAACGACTATGATATGTTTGTTGGAAATGCAATAGGCGAGATTCATTACTTTGAAAACACCGGAGATTCGACGGCGTTTGAGTTTTCAAGCACGAGCAATTACACAATAAAAACAGAAATGTGCTCCAACCTATGGTGCTCTGTGATACCGGTGGCATTCGACATGGACGGTGACGGAGATATTGACCTGTGGGTTGGTGGTCAAGGGACGAACACAAAGTTAGCATTTTTCGAAAACGTCGATGGAACATTCAAACGTCGTTCATACAGGGATTACGAACCCTGTGTCAGTGCAGAAACAACCCCATTCACCGAGAGATTCTGTCAAGATGCGAACAATTCACCAAAAGAACAATACACCGACGAAGAGACATGCGAAGCAAATGCCGACGCGTTGAATACATACACACACCCTATGCCAGAATATCACGAATGCAGAAAAGACGGACAACTGTTACCGTCAGTGTGGATAGACAGTCAGTGTACACGATGGGATGATGAAGACGACGACATGTACGATTGGTACTCGACTGGGTTCCCGTTATACACCGACGAAGAGACATGCGAAGCAAATGCACCCACAAACACATGGTACAATGCAACATTACGCAAACCAACGTGTATGAAAGGTGGTGAAAATGTCGTAAGAAACATCAGTACGTGTTACGATGCATGGGGAACGCCAGCCACCGAAAGAAATGATTCTGTGACCTGTGTTGCAAACAGAGATGCTCAAAGCAAACACCTAGATGCATATCCAGATATCGGAGTATGCATCAAAGATATCCAATACACGAGATGGGACAACGACAATTGTTACGATTTAAATGGCAACCATAGACCGGAAACTGACGAACAAACGTGCAAACACAGCAAGATAATGAACTGGCTCACTGAAAAACAAATATGTATAGTGAAACACGGTTATTACATCGTCGGCCAGGGGTGCATCTTGCACGAACGCTATACGGTTGAGCCCGAACAACCCAATTGTAAGAACGTGTTGGGTCACCCGGTTGTCAAAGATTCTGACACCAGGAATAAGTGCGTGCACGATGCGGAACGTCCTCAAAATATTTTTCACGATTTTCAAGCCGGATGTTATAGATATTCAAACACTTCTACCAGACTGGACACGTCTACCAGCGTCAGGCTCAGTTTCCAACAAGTATGTACGTCATTGGAGGGCGGCAAATATAATCCGGCCTCGACCACGGCCACCATTGAAGGATGTGTCCGCAAGGGTCAAAATGAGTGGTTGGTATATGACACGGCTGACAATTCAACTAAAATTAACACAGACATTGACATAACAAACCAATGCAGGACAGCAGATGGGAAGTATCATGACAGTAACCAAGACAACTGTAACAAAGAACTGAAAAATAATGAGTCCCTAATAGACACTGGAGCGACTTGTTTCGAAACTGCGCCGGAAGTGTGTTATAATGCTCGAAATCAGCCTGTTCCGAATATAGATAGTAAATCAGAATGCTTATCGCCGACTAACTTTGCGCGAAATACATGGATATCCGGTAACCCCAGTTCATGCATAAAACCATCCGATGGGCGCCCACCGCAAGATGAGAGAGCACGCCAAACACCTTACTGTGAGGCGTTAGGATATACCTACACCCCAGCGCGTCAAAGTGTATGTTACTATTCTAACGGCACCGTGGCGTACGGACTAACAGCCACGGCCTGTATGAACGACCGAAACCCCAACAGTTGGGTCGAGGAACGAGGCAGCGACAGTGAACTGACTTATACAACAACTTGTACGCGTCCCGATGGACTCGTTATCGTAAATGTCAACGAAACTGAGTGCAATAATGCTGAATACAAAGTGCCGAACCAGTGGTTTTGGCCCGAGGATGCCTGCAAACAAGCAGGGTTTGTTTGGGACAAATTGAGCCGCATGTGTCTTAAAAAGGGCACGTCTGCAGACAGTGGTAATAATCAGTGTGATGCAGACTATGTGAATGTCAATCAATACGGAATAAGGCAAATAAAAGACATTACAGAAAATGGTATTCTTGTACCGTTCACAGACCAATGCTTTCTACTAGATGATATAAAATATGTCCAACCGTGTGCACAAGCCGATGGAACTTTTTTGAAAGATAAACAAACAAAAGCCAGATGCGAAGCCGCAAATAAAACTACGAATGTCTGGCGATTGCCTAACACAAACGCATCAGCATCGTTAATGTCAAATTATGAGCATGACAGATGCAAACTAACCAAGGGCATTACTATTCGCCTGAATAATACAGTTACATGGAAAGGCGGATGTTCAGACCCTCAGTTCGGCAACGAAGAAGACTGCGAACAGAACAGAACGTGGATACTTGCGTGTACGGTCGGTGACAGCACTGTCGTAACTGAATGCACACACAAAAGAAAGTGGTTTAATGATGGATGCTTCTTTGTAGACAACATGAATGCCAAAATTAGGAAGGACAGCAGCAGCGCTACCAAACAAGACTGTGAACGCAAGAGAAGGTGGGGTTATTGTTCGGACGACCAGTTTGACAACAAAGACGACTGCGAACAAGTAAGAACGTGGGCTTCAAACAAATGTTCGGACTCTCAGTTTAGCAATGAAGACGACTGCGAACAAGAAAGAACGTGGTCGAACGCTAGTTGTTCGGACGACAAGTTTACAAATCAAACCGCCTGCGAACAAGTAAGAACGTGGCTAGGCGAAGGCGTATGTTTCCATACCGCTGGGGACAACACACAGACTCCTTTATACGGGTTAGAAGAAGCAGAATGCAATACAGGCACAATAACAACAGAAACAGTATGCGAAAAAATCATACTGTCCAATAAGTGGTCACACGATGATAAAAAATGCAGACAATTCGATGGCACGCATGTCGGTCATTATACTGAAGCAACGTGCGAACTACCGATTGATAATCTTTATCAAAGAACACCCGAACCATATAGTCGCGAATATTGTCGACGTTCGGACGGGACTTTCCTAGATTTTTCGCAACAGTTGTCGACGTGTTACTATAATCGAGACAATTGGGAAAGGAACACGTGGACGCCGGACAAGTGTTCGGACGGTGTCAGTAATAACGAAGACGACTGCTTGCAAGAAAGAACGTGGACTTCAAACGAATGTTCGGACTCGAGGTTTAACAATGAAGACGACTGCTTGCAAGAAAGAACGTGGGGTTATTGTTCGTATTACGAATGGATAAATGCTGAGTATCTAGACCGTACAGAATATCAATGGCGTGACAATAGTAAATGTACGAATGAATTCGGCCTTGAGCTTGTTGAGAATGAATTCGGCCTTGAGCTTGTTGAGAATGACGACTCTGCTCTATACACAACACGAGAAGAATGTGCCAAAGCAACTTGGAAATTCGAATACGAACAGGGAGGTTGTTACAATTCGCAGGGATTTGTTGACAAACCTACAGGTTTTGATAATGATGCCGACTGGCATGAAGCATGTACCCATACGACAAAGATAAGGTGGTATGACTCGCAGTGTCTGAATACAAAGAACATTGAAGGCGTGGAATTTATGGATTTAGATAACAATATAGATTTACATTGTTCGGTGAATGACGGGCAGCATCCGAGTACATCCAACCTTTGTTTCATGGATAATGTCCATAGGTGGATTTCGGCCGGGTGTTCGTACGGAGAGTTTGACAACAAAGACGACTGCGAAGGCGAGACAAAGTGGATTCTAGCGCATTGTTCAGACGACCAGTTTACAAATCAACCCGACTGCGAACTCGAGAGAACGTGGTGGGGTTATTGTTCGGACGACCAGTTTGACAACGAAGACGACTGCGAACGCAAAAGAACGTGGGTTTATTGTTCGGACTCGCAATTTACAAATAAACCCGACTGCGAACAAGAAAGAACGTGGACTGCCGGCCAGTGTTTTTTCAACGGCAACATAATTGATGATATGTCAGAATCTAACTGTAATGACTTGGTAGAAGCTGGGCGTGAGGGCTATGAATGGGATTCCGGCCGGTGTTCAGACGACCAGTTTACAAATCAACCCGACTGCGAACGCAAAAGAACGTGGAAAAACAAATGTTCAGACTCTCGGTTTGTCAACCCCTCAGACTGCGACCTCGAGAGAACGTGGGGTTATTGTTCGGACTCGCAATTTACAAATCAAACCGCCTGCGAACTCGAGAGAACATGGATTCCAGACGCGTGTTCAGACAATCAATTTAGAAATAAATTTTGGTGTGAACTCAATAAAACGTGGATTCCAGCGCATTGTTATCTCGGTGGCGGAGAGCGAGGCGATATCGCACCAGAATATTGTAAAGTAGAAAAAACATGGGGTTATTGTTCGGACTCCCGGCTTAAGAATGAAACCGACTGCACAAAGCCAAATAAGTGGGGTTATTGTTCGGACTCGCAATATACAAATAAAGACGACTGCGAACGCGAAAGAACGTGGACAGGCTTCTGTACATATAGAGACGACACAAGTCCATGTCAAGGATGTCCTGGCAAATTCCCAGAACTTAACACAGAATCTAGTTGCGATGGAAGATATGTGTTGATTCGGGACGGCTTGCTGTCGGCCCGAAATGAATATTTAACCTGGGTGCCGGCGTGTTCGGACTCGCAATATACAACTCAAACTGACTGCGAACGCAAGAGAGAGTGGAAAAACGAGTGTACGGACGACCGGCTTCCCAACAAAGACGACTGCGAGGCAGCAAAGAAATGGACAGGTCGTCCCAAAGACCTCTTTATTGATGCAACCTCAAAAGAAGATTGTGAACAAGTGATGTGGACGGCCGGGAATTGTTACATGAAATTTGGAGGTAGTCTGGTAACGTCCTTTAAAGGTGTCAGCGTAGATTCCAAAGACACGTGCGAGGGAATTAAATGGCGACCAGAAGGATGCTACCATGATGACGGGACTAAAATAGGTGCAGCATTCACCCGTGAGGAGTGCGAAAGCATACGATTCCGAGAAGAAACGTGCAAGCACTCGTCCAACGTCTACAACAATGAATGGGATAATCAGTATGTTTGTACTTCTCCCCAAGAAGCAAACGATATAACAGACGACATGTGGACAAAAATAGGACAAAAAAAATGCAACTCAAGCATAAACTGTATGTATGGCTACGAAGATAAAAGCGTGCGAACGAAACATGAATGCGAAAAAAATATTAACAATCGACCACCCAGTCATGAAGCATTATTCTACGCTGATACGTTTACAGGGCCGCATGTGATTTGTTCGGCACCAGACGAATACGATAGACCGGTGGAAATTACATGGTATTACGATATTTCAGAGGAATTTTGTCGGGAACGGTTGCGAGAGAAATTCGAAAGGAACAACATCTTCAGAGATGTCGATATGACCCATTTTGTTCGCAGAAAACACATCTACGACACTATGAATAAGGACAGAATGACTAGCGAACAAAAAGAACTATTTCCCATGAAATGCTGGACATGGAGCGGTCAAGAGGTCAACACAAAATGGCTATGCAACCTTCCGGAAAACAAATTAAAGTCAAAGTGGGACACTAAGCAAGACCACTGCTATGTAGGCGGTCGATTATCTGGAATCCCCGACCGACCGTCATGTGAAGGTTCGTACAGAGGCGTTAGGATAGGCGGGAGTTGGCTACGTTCTGGCGCCAAATGTTATCGGCCATGGGGCGACCAAGTGCGCATCTCAACGAAACAAGAATGCGAAAACGAGTTTTATGCTGACGGAGGACGCAACAAGTTATGGAATCAGCTTCGACCAACGTTTTTGAAAAGAACTAGGACGACATGCAAGAGACCAGACGGCTCTATTTTATATTCCTTGACAGAAGACGAATGTACCGCAGAAGAGTTGCCCAACACTTGGAATAAAAAACTAACTGGATGTCCTTGTGTGGACGCAAACGGAGAGGCAATACGAGAAGGCAAGGCAAAGTGTGTGGACGCACAAGGACGTGAAGACTCGCAATATACAACTCCAACCGACTGCAAGGCGGGAACGTGGACTCCAGGTGAATGTTCAGACGGTGTCAGTACTACCCAAGAAGACTGCGAACAAGAAAGAAGGTGGGGTGGTTGTTCGGACGGTTCAGAAATGGACAAGACAGCATGCGAACTCAAAAGAACATGGGATGATTTTGGATTCTGTACATATAGAGACGCGTCAAGCCCATGTCAAGGATGTCGCGTACCCGCCTTCGCGGAGTATACAGAATCACAATGTGACTATGACCGGCCGACAGGGGAATATTTAAAATGGATGCCCAACAAAAGGTGTTCGGACGGTTCAAAAATGGACAAGACAGCATGCGAACTCAAAAGAACATGGACTCCACACGGTGAGTGTTCAGACTCTCGGTTCGTCAATCCACACGACTGCGAAAAAGCAAGAACGTGGACTTCAAATTTACGATGTTCGGACTCTCAGTTTAACAAGAAAGACGACTGCGAACGCACAAGAACATGGGGATATTGTTCAGACAAGGTCAGCACTTCCAAAACCGACTGCGAACTGACATGGTATGGATTCTGTACATATAGAGACGCGTCAAGCCCATGTCAAGGATGTCGAATACCCGCCTTCAAGGACTATTCACGCTCAGAATGTGACTATGACCGGCCGACAGGGGAATATTTAAAGTGGGCGTTCATACAAAAAAAAACCGGGAACACGTGGACTTCAGACAAATGTTCAGACCCTCAGTTTAGCAATAAAGACGACTGCGAACGCACAAGAACGTGGACACACTGTACTCACGGTGTGAGTACTACCAAAGCCGAATGTTTAAAGCATCGTTTTTGGCGCGCAGACTGTGAATACGGCGGAGCATATTCATCACGAGGCTCTGGAAGCACCAAACATATGGACAATGCCCAAAAATGCATTATGGCAAAAGATGCGAAAAACGTTTGGACTCCTTTGACCACTCCCACAACAGTCCAACGGCAAGCAAGTACCACATTGCACGAAACTTTACAGGCAACCGACCCGGAGAATATTGAACATGCCTACAACAAAAATCTCCCCGGCGCTGGTATAGACGTATGTATAACGCCTGAATATGTCGGTGAATACGATACCTCTGTACGAACATATCAAGCTTGCGTAGCTAAACGTGGTTTATGGAAAAACAAACCTTTCTGTGTGGGTTTCCCGCGGGATTTAGACGTCAATACGCCAACATGGACTACGCAAGTGTTCCCTGAACACAACGAAGCTTCTTTATGTTTGTCTGGTACTTGCACTGGAGACAGCACATTGGACGACAAAGGCAAATACGCCTGCGTGAACCGAAACACGTGGACAGAGACGAGCTTTTGTTCAGACGACCAGTTTGACAACAAAGACGACTGCGTACGGGCCAGAACGTGGTCACCCTTCTTCTGTACATATAGAGACGAGTCAAGTCCATGTCAAGGATGTCGAATACCCGCCTTCGCGGAGTATACAGAATCACAATGTGACTATGACCCAGAGACAGGTGAATATTTAACCTGGGTAGCCGAGTGTTCGGACGACCAGTTTACAAATAAATACGACTGCGAACGCGCGAGAACATGGACTCCAGACGGGTGTTCAGACTCCCGGTTTAAAAATGAAGACGACTGCTTGCAAGAATACACGTGGAATTCTCCAAAGTGGACGCCGGGTAGTTGTACAGACGATCAGTCTGCCAATGAAGCCGACTGCCTGACAGAACACACGTGGACATTCAGCTACAACAAAACTTGGGCGGGGACTTGTTCGGACGGTACCAGCAATAACGAAGCCGACTGCCTGGCAGAACACACGTGGACTCCAGGCAAATGTTCGGATGGATTCAGCCTTACTAGAAAGACTTGTACCGAAGACAAAGTATGGCAAACAGAGCAATGTTATGTCTTGGACAACAAAAGAACACAATGCCAGGAAAGAGGTGGACGTTACAGATGGGATGACACTTTGCAGAGGTGCATGCATGTAAAAATAACATGGGCTACAGCTGGAACTGACAATTTTTGCAAAGAGGTAAGGGTGAACGCACCGTTAGTGGTTAATTATTTTACGGGAGAAAAGGTGTGGAGATTTTACAACTATGCAAGCATGCTTGCAACGCTCAATGTGGGTAGTTCTGTAATAGAGCGGGGTAACAGTATAATCAACACGCGAGAATACACGACTGCGGAACGTATCTTGAGTGAATATTCAGATTTTCCCATGCATGCAGAAGAGTTGAATCTAATGCTACCTATCATAAGCGAAACATACATGTACAACGATTACAAGCGACAGTACTATGCACGTAACGTGCGCTGTCACTCTATTTGGGGACAGGACTACCGCACGACGGACGGGTGGGAGTCTGTCATGGCAGTTTTTAACAGGGGGTCTGGGTGGTTGGAACTTCGAAATGATGCCGACCGAGTAAGGTATATTGAAGACAGGGCGTGGTATTGGCATTCTCACATAGCGAATGGGAAGCGTCCTATAATATGCCGGGCAGACGATAAATATAAAATAAAAGAGGTCACAAAGCCCATTTCGGACATATACTGGGACTATGTGAACCACAGACCGGTTATCAAATATGTGCACGAAAAATGCGATGGAAGATGGGCCCCTAAAGACAAGGCGAAAGAATGCAAGACATATAACGCCAAATTACCAAAAAAGTTTGGTCTAACCGATGAACAATGCCGAGGCCAGCAACCGGAACCTGAATATTTGAATAAGACAGCAAAATGCGCCCGTGAAGGTGGTCAGTATATTAGCACGACAGACATTCCAGCCTATTGCGAACTCAACGGCCACCACCATTTCAATTATACATCCAATTACCGGTACGATACATTATGTAATTCCGCAGCCGGCGCCGACGACGACATATATAAAAAATCCTTTGAAGACTTTGACAAATGTTCAAAACCGGAGGCATTTCATGACTACTTGAAACAGAAACATGAATACGGATTGACGTCAAATAAATGTGATATACATCATAACCGACTGAAAAACATATACAAAACATATGAACAACAGTGTACAGAAAACAGAACTTGGGAGGACGACGAGTGTTCGGACGGTGCCAGTACTACCCCAGATGAATGCGGCAAGCCAAGAACCTGGATAGGAAGACAGAGTCAACCATCTACATGCAAAGTTCCAACCACTACATTGGAGGGCACCGAGAATCAACATATCTTATTCGATACCACAGATTTTTGGTGTGATGTCGGTGTTGAAAGAAATCCTAATGTATGGATGTACGGGTATAATGACATTGAAGAGGCGTGTACAAACTTTCAAGAAGGTACATATATAGCACGCGAAGAAACGTTAGGATATTGCGAAAGGCCCGACGGAAAGAATTACACTAGGTCATATTGTAAACTTTCAAATGGCACTCTTCAAACAAGCATGACTATGAATGCGACCGAATGTGAAAAAAGTAGACTTGACAATATATGGAACAACGACACGTGTACGACCCTAGATGGTACCCCAATAACGATTAACCCAGCAGTGGAGCCATTGACAGTATCATATTGTAGAATAGAGCGAGGTTATATACGCATAGACTATGCAGAACACACGTGTAATGGCATTAAAGAACTAACATACGACGCTGTCGACGGTACATGCAAAATTTCTGAAACTGAGATACACGCTATGTTTGACCGTGGTGAACAACAACAGTGGATTCAAGGCGTGTGTTCGGACGACCAGTTTACAAATAAAGACGAATGCGAACAAAAAAGAACGTGGACTGACGCAACATGTAAAAGCGTGCGTTATACATTCTTCGTAAGCGATGAAGCCGCCTGTAACGAACAACTAAAGTGGGAAAACAAGTGTACGGACTCTCAATTTACAAAACAAGCCGACTGCGAACGCACGAGAACGTGGACTGCCGGCCAGTGTAAATTCAACGGTGGGGTGATTGACATGTCAGAATCTCTATGTAATGACCTTATAGAAGCTGGGCGTCAGGGCTATAAATGGGTGCCCGCCAAGTGTTCGGACTCCCGGTTTGACAACGAAGACGACTGCGAACGCGAGAGAACTTGGGGTTATTGTACGGACGATGTGATTAGAACTCAACCCGACTGCGAACTCCAGAGAACGTGGACTCCGGCAAAGTGTTCGGATGGTATCAGCGCTAACGACGAAGACGACTGCGAACTCCAGAGAACGTGGACTCCGGCAAAGTGTTCGGATGGTATCAGCGCTAACAAAAAAGACTGTTTGTATCAAAAGACATTATTGACACAAGACGAATGCACAGGCTCTGTAACATTGGAATGGGCTACGCACGAGTGTAAGGACGACGATAGACTAATACCACAGATTATCACCAACACCGAGTGCACACCTGAAAATATCTGTGAAGCCGATGGTGCTTATACAAAATGGGTACCAAAAGCATGTCGTGGTGCGAATGGCACGAAGAAGATTGGTGTTACAACAAAAACCCAATGTGACACCGCTGATAAAGACGATAATACATTCTCCCCGGCAATTTGCCCCGATGGCGTGAGCGATTGCACGGATGGCTCTATGAGAAGCAACAATTGTGACGCGGACGATTGTTACAAAAAAAAGTGCACTGGGCCCGACCTCCGTCTCGCCAATAAATGGAATGCGCGACGCACACCTGAATATCAATGCGAAAATGAGCGTGGCATTTTCACTGGTGCAAGAAGTCGGCCCGCAACATGCACTAAACCGGACGGGAACACAGCTACATTAACCGGTCAAGATTGTTACGAGTTCAAAGAAGCGTATTGTGGACGCGTTCTGGATAATTACGTGAACGAAACTCAATGCGACTCTTCGAATGAAGTCTGGATTTCGGGCGAGTGTTCGGACGATATCAGTACTGACAAAAATGACTGCGAACGCGCGAGAACGTGGACTCCGGACAAGTGTTCGGACTCTCAGTTTAGCAACAATCAAACCGCCTGCGAACTCAACAGAACGTGGACTCCGGACAAGTGTTCAGACGACCAGTTTACAAATCAAACCGCCTGCGAACGCGAGAGAACATGGACTCCGGACAAGTGTTCAGACGACCAGTTTACAAATGAATACGACTGCGAACGGGTCAGAACATGGACTACAGACGGGTGTTCAGACGACCAGTTTACAAATCAAACCGCCTGCGAACGCAAAAGAACGTGGGGTTATTGTTCAGACGACCAGTTTAGCAACAATCAAACCGCCTGCGAACTCGATAGAAAATGGACTCCAGGCAACTGTTCGGACTCGCAATTTAGCAATCAAGCCCACTGCGAACAAAAAAGATTGTGGGGCTATTGCTTACGTGATGATTTAAGGCATATTACAAATAAGGATAAGTGTGAGTTCTGGTCTTTGACCATTTGGGTTGAATCAGTATGCTACCCATATCCGCATACGAACGATGAAATAAAATCCGATGTCGAAAATCAACCCGGTCGTAACGAGGAGATATGCCAGCTAAAAACAAATCGTATTAATAACACCTGGAAAGACTTTTTACCGTTGGACGAATATCCTTGCAATGATGAGTTCGAAACTAAATTTTCACCTGCGTCCACGTCTACATTGCCTTATGCAATAGACTGGGATAGAGACGAAGATATGGATATGTTCGTTGGTTTAGGTCATTTTGAATTTAATAATGTGAACGGTCTCAAGATGCTCTATCTTGAAAACGACAACAATAGGTTGATACGGCGCACAGATTTCGAACGATATTACTGGAAAGACGGTATTTGTTCAGATGGACAAGTGACGCAAATAGCGTGCGAAGAAAGGAGGACGGGCACATGGATTCCCACAACCCAAGGGTATTGTTCCGACTCTCAGTTTAGTAATGAAACTGACTGTGTAAAGGAAAGATATTGGGGGGTTTGTTCGGACTTTCAATATAGAACTCAATCCGACTGCGAATTGCCGAGAACGTGGACACAAGAAGGCTTTTGTTCAGACTCCCGGTTTGACAACGAAGCCCACTGTGAAAGAGAAAGAAAGTGGCTGCATGGCGAGCATGGCGAATGGCGTGTTATGACTGACGAAGGATTAATAACGGTATATTCTATATGTTCAGACCCACAGATAGGATATACAAATCAAACCGATTGCGAACGCGAGAGAACATGGACTCCAGACGGGTGTTCAGACGACCAGTTTACAAATCAAACCGCCTGCGAACGCAACAGAACGTGGGCTCCAGGCGAGTGTTCGGACTCGCAATATACAAATAAAACCGCCTGCGAACGCAACAGAACGTGGACTCGTGGTGTGTGCACTGACGGTTCAAATAAAAATAAAACAAAATGTGAGTCGGACTACTATTTCGACAACAGAGTACAACGTTGGTCAGGTTATATGTGGGACACGAAAGGTTTATTAAATTGGACAGTGCCTGCGTACAAACGACCTGCGCTTGGCGACCTTAATGACGATGGTCACATCGATATGATAGTTGCAAACCGTCAAGGGTTTGGCATTTTTGTCAACTCGGAGGACGGGTTCACGCATGACCAATTGAACCATACCAATTTTTATCCTTACATAGAATGCCCCCCGGTCGCCGATGACCTTTGGAATGTACATTTGAATACAACTCAGAGAAACACTACATGTGAAGAACACGTGATAGACGTATTACGTTTTGTGTGTGGACATGACAGTGCACGTAGCACAGATGTGTGCATTACATCGGGCAACAGATATGATAAATCGTTGAATGAATCACAATGCAATAACCAAACGGACGGACATTGGCAGACCGTTATACATCATTCTGGGTCAAGTTTTTTGAAAGCCCGTTGGCCGGATGCTATACCCGCAATCAATTCAAATACGTACTTTAACGATTTTTTGACTAGACACACATGTTTGAACAACATAATTCAAATGCCAACATCTCCACTGACATGGTCTAAGGAAACAACAAAGCCAGATTACATTTCATATTATGGAAAGGGTTACATGAACCAATTTAGTTGTGCGAACCGTGTTTATTCAGAAACATTCCATCATATATCGTTCGGGGCTCACAAAACCCATTGTGGTGATGTAACTTCATCGGGTGAAGAATTTAAAGCGTTCAAACACGTCTCGAATTTGTTCAAGTCGTTTACCGACTATAATTACGAAGAAAAACAGTGGAGAGAATGTGATACATGTCCTGATGGCAAATACACAAGTTCAGACGCTACTATTGGAATAACAGACTGTTTGGATTGTCCGAATGGGTGGATATATGACGCTCAAGACGATGCTTGCAAAGAATGTGGACGATTAGAGTACCCGTATGCTTTGGGGACTTACGAAGAATGTCGTACGTATGCAAATTGCAACGCTGGCGAAACACTCCGTGAAAGATGCGTGGAAGAATATGACACTGCGTACTACAGTTACATACATGCAACAGAAGGGCGGAATGCTTCCGTAGGTATTTTTGTGAGGCCTGTCCAGCTGGCCAATACACAGAACAAGACGTCAAACAGAACTATAGACACTGTTGGCGCAAATGCATTAGGTAAAGCCGCCCAAATTGATTGTTTGTCAGAAAATAACAGGAGAGCGGAAGCATCCCGTAGGTATTTTTGTGAGGCCTGTCCAGCTGGCCAATACACAGAGCAAGACGTCATTGAGAAAATTGTAGTCGATTATGTACCTATGCAACAGAAAGTAAAAGCTCGCATTTACCTGACCATAAACTATGGAGAACGTCGGTATATGACGAAAAATACCGACAGTTGGTGGACATATACAACTAAGCATCAATATACACTGTATTCTACGCGTTTTTACGTAGAATTGGTCGAATCAGTGCCAAGAGGCCAATATGTTGTATCTTTAATGAACACGAATAAGACGTTGACACTTGAGAGTGTTGTTACAGAAATTGATAACGAAATGTTTACAAACATGTTCGACGAATTAAAAGAGCAAAACAGAACGTGGACGAACGCTAGTTGTTCAGACGACCGATACGGTTCGGAAAATCATTGTATGACACATTTTGATTTGAAATTCGTATCAGAAATAGTAACAACACCACGTTTCGTAGATATATCAAATAATACATACGGCAGTTTTTTAGCTCAGTATTTTACCGGCAACAATACAATACGTTCTCGGTGCAAGGAATGCCCCACGGGGTATTACCAATCCAAAAAAGGAAAGCCGAGCTGTGATAAATGTGAAATTAGAACGTACGGTGAAAATAGCACTCAATGGGGATGGCATTGGCAAGCTGAAGAGCAATCTCATTCGTTTTCCGAAGGGTCTACATCGTGTACAACGTGTCCAATTGGTAAGACTCTTTCAGGCGAAGCGTGTATACTATGTCCGGCTGGTAAGATAACTCACAAGACTTTCAAAGGATGTTCAAACTGCGACTATGGAAAATTCCAAGATAAAAACATTGTCATTGAGGGATACGGAACATGCGTGTGGGAAGAACAAGACCTCAATCCTCAAACAAACTGTTCGTTTAAAGAACCAGACACTCAAGAAGAAATCGAGTCTGATATAATTACATATACAATCGAGCAATCAGGGAAATGTGAAACGCCCATATACGACGTTCGTGAATGTCAGGAAGCGGCCCGACAACTCAATTTACCGTATACAAACTCGACGAATTACGAAGTCAACAACTGGAGAAAGAATAACGCCACGAAACCTACCGGTTGTTTGTACACTTCGCGGTACTCGAAGCAGTATCCGTACGCTTTACTGAATCCCAACATAGGTTCAATCACAACACAGAATTGCACAAAGGATTGGAAATGTCTTTGCAAAACGAATCGTACGACTATTACAGTACCTGGTATATCTAAGTGTCCAACGCTGGATGATTGCAACATGTGTAAAAGAACAGGTGCGGAAGAGATGAAAAAATATTTGGAAGGCGGATGCACCGGCGACAAACCTTATAGTACAAACTTCACACATCTCTATACATGCAAGTCGTGTCCAAAAGGATATTATGGAGGAACAGGTGTGACATGTACACAGTGTGAAACTTACCAAACCACAGATACACGTGGTGCACGTAACGAGGGCTCGTGTGTAGGTTGTCAAGTGGGTCAATATACACATGGTTACATTCCCGGTTCCAGTGAGTGGGGCAATATAACAGTTATTAAGAACATGGAAATTGGACAAGAAATACACACCATGATTGGAATTGAAAGGTATAATTTTGATATGAGCAATAGTTTCCGAACATACCGTAAAGAAAACCATACAATAACCGAACGCCAGCACGGTGACCCTTATGTTGAAGTGAACATTTTCCAAGGTGTGTACAAAGAGGAAAAAGTCATTAGCGAACCGGGTACATATTTACAGGGTACGTTTGAAAACAGCACAACATACGAGCAAAAATACCGGGATAAACCAGTGTACTTGCTGTCAGATGGGACAGTAAAGGAGCTCGGATGTTCTAAATGCGTTGTATACGCAACGTTCGACCCTGTATTATTAAAGAAAAGATGGACACCTAGAGGACAATGTTCAGACAGCTCGGGTTTATCTGAGATTAGATGTAACGCCGTCCAATGGATACCAGCGACATCTTTTTCATCTGGCAGATGTTCAAAAAATACTATTAAAACTAAAACAGAATGTGACGCAGTACGATGGATATATGGAGACTGTGTCGACACCGATACTCAAGACAACGATGATACAAAAACAAGTTTCATGGACTGCATTGTCGGCGAAACGATTACATTAAATATTAGGACAAACTTCACGAACATTGAGGACGCTATACCTTATACAGACAGATATGGCAATCCAACGGCTGATAATTCCAATAGCTTTATTATATTGGTCACTAAGTCAACATTAGACCAGGGATATTCGCATACCAGCAGTTGGAAAGGCGAATGTTATAATTGTCCTTCAGGTAAATATAACGACAATACATTAGCAGGTTATGGAATAAGCAAACGTACAGTGACAGACCATTGCAAATTTTGCCCGGCTGGTTATCAGCCATTTAATGGTACAACCCAGGCAGACACCATAACCATTGCAACCGAAACATGGACATGGATGGATGGACACTGCAAGGTGCACTCTGTGGTTGGCGCTGACCAATCGAATTGCGAATCTAACGTTACAAACAACGCGTGGGTAGACGCGCATTGTGAAGCTGAGTCGTATATTTGCACGGTGAACAAGACACAATGTGAACAGAACGAAAAAGGTACGTGGGTGCCCGAGGGCATGCAAAAGACAAATGCATGGTCTACCACGAGCCCGTATGATTATTCCAACGAAACACATGTCGCACACATCCGAGGGAGTTATTCTTGCGAATCATGCCCACCCGGCAAATATAAGGATGCCTATGACAGCGTATGTCGCTATTGTCCCGGTGATTCGTGGCCGTCGGACGACCAAACCCAGTGCGAATGCGGGGAAGACAACAAAGAATATGTGAACGTAGCTGGATACTGTTACAACGGGAAAGATTTGGAAAAACATGAGTGTGTCAATCATAAGTGGCGGTCAGGCAAATGCACGGACGGTTCGGCCAAAACAAAGACAGAATGCGAGACCGCTTATGCACAGCAAAGGACATGGATACCACTCCAATGCTCCAAATGTGGCGAATTCAGTGCACTTTGCATTGACAACCAACCGTTCTGTAACGCAATCAAAGACCATAGAGATGTCTGTCATACATGTCGGTCAGAGAAGCCGTTATATATGAATGTATCAGTTGCAGGTTCAGAGAAATGTAACCTATGTGGATGTGAAACGTCGGAGCCCACATGGGAGTGGAAACAAACTGGCAACGAAGCATCTGACCCGACGTTTTGCCTCGACAACATCGCCTATTGTAATACGGATGAATTATACAATTGTAACAAGCATAAAAAACCGTGGCGATTTTCCTGCGCCGAAAAATGTGACAATTTTGACGCAGAAATAGATTGTACTGTTTTGCCAAAACTAACCGAAACCACAAACTACTGGACGAATGAAACGTCCGGAGAACAAACATCCTACGTTACACAAGGATATGATGTTTCTTCTATCTGTAAGGCATGTACCGACCGAGCGCAAACAGAGCCATACATAAAATATGTGATGTCGCAATGCAATATTAACACGTTGGGGAGAGTCCGACCACCGTGGAATACAAATACAACTAGCAGATATGACGGTCTTTCTCAACACAAATGTTTGCGCGAATGTGGAATCATCAAATACAATTGTCCTAAACTAGATTGTGACCATCGTTATGATGCCGATTGTTGTTCGTACTGTGGCGACGAAGAAGATACAAGCACACACCCTTTTGGTAACGTGCAAGAAAACTTGTACAAAAAATTCATAAAAAACGGATGTCTTCCTGAAGATAGACCATGGATGACAGAATGTGGAGATTTCAACAATGAAAAAGACTGTTACAACAATGAAGAATGCGACTGGCGCCAACCAGTAGGAGGTGTGTGGGGCGAATATCCCTGCGCGAACTTATGCGTCATGTATAATATACTTTCCGGCATATGGGAAGACCCACCGGGAGAAAATTCGTGTCCAAATAAACTGGACGAATGTTTTTATCAATGTGATGCTGAAATGACAGATTTTATCGTTAAAGGATGTCCGCCCGGTGAAAGACCATGGGACAACGTAGAAGAGACCAGTGCCGTAGAAGAGACCAGTGCCAGGCGGTTGAGCGCACGTGCCCCCACCAAAAGAAAGTTATCGAGCGACCCATATCCACCAAATTGGCTGGTTCCTGTCCTCGAAGCAAAATACGTAAATGGCAATCCCACCGATGTTGTAGTCACAGATTCAAGTGCAACGTGTGTCGGTGATTGTCCGGAAGACGTATGTGGAGACGCTGGACACTGTTGTGTACAAGATTGTGACCAAGAATGGAAAGATTGGATTGGTGACGGGTTCAGTTGTAATTATAATGCTCCGTATGTAGCAGGAGATTTATTTCCGTTGAATACAGACGGTACTCCAAAAAGCGGATGTGCTGGCGGTGTCGCCGCTGTAGACGGAGTATGTCCGGGCTTTGACCAGTGTGAATTTAGAAGCCCAGACCTGTGGAAGACGTGGTTTGATGAACCTGAGAACTCTTATTGTCTGGGTGATTGTCCGAGACAAACCACAGTGTCTGGGGGTTTAGGAGCTTGTGTAAAATGGAACGTCACCCATCCAGAACTAATACGCTCGACATATCCAAACCGGATGGGGCTTATTCTACCAGCGAATACAGCTACAGAAGCATGGTGTGACGAAAACAAAGGCACATGGTTTGATTCTGAAGAGCAATGCATGTATCCCGTTGAGTGTACAGAGGATGGTGCCGTGAATGCACTCACCCATGAGGCGGAAAGTTGCGTTCCGTTGAACGACGACTGTTACGATGATTGCGACGAAAAATGGAAGTTATGGATTGAAACACCAATACAAACAAAATTTGGGAATATTGAACCGCGAGACTTAGGGGAGACGGGTGGTGATGACGATTATACCTACTACACAAAGTGGACTTACGGGTCTTGGGATGAGACCGAGTGGAATAGCATCGATTTCTCATCTTCGTATTATCTGTGGGAACAGTATCCCTCCGGACGTCAAATTAAGGTTCGTTGTCAAGCTTCTGTATGGGGGGCTGACGTACACTACCCGTACTATATTGGGAAAAACCATGGTTCGGAATTCGGATGTGAAAAGAGAAAAATAAAAGCCGAGGATGGCGAATGTCCGCCACAAGGCCCCTGGCAAAAACCAGCGACCTGGAATGACGATACTGATAAATATTGCTTGGCGAATTGCCCAGCATCTAAAGACAACACTGGGTGTGTTCCACCAGGCCATGCGTGTTACACAGGAGAGAAACCTTGCTCGCAAGAATGGCAGGATTGGGTAGGTGGGGGGTGTTCGGGAGACCCTGATGGATTGAATCAGGTAGGTCATCTCAATGAATTCGGATGTTCTTTCACCGAGGATTATATTGTGGATGCGGGATACAATTGGGCAGATGATGGAGAATGCGATGAACCTGACCCGTGGTTTAATTCGTGCGCAAAAAACTGTCCTTTCCCTCGATGTCCCATGGACACGTCTTGTGCAGAAGATTGTGACCCCACTGTCCCAGAACAAGAAAGATATATCCGATACATTGAGAGTGAGTGTGGCTACAATCAAACAATATATCAGGGAATGCCTCCTTGGATAGAACTAGACAAAGGCACAACATTACAGTGTTTGCCAGTACGTCGACAGTTGTTATACATGCATGTGTCCCAAGACGTGGAAGACATGAACAAACCCGTGTACACAGGAAATACCAGACAAGGGTTCGAGCCTTCGTACGATGTGCCTATCCTTTACGCCAACCTGACGGCGCCGGCTTGTAATGACATGTACTATTTGAAACTAGTTGACGGTAGATACAGATGGGTTAAAGATACCGAAAATAGTTGCAAGTGGTACGCCGACGAAGGCGTGTGCGGCATTATGACGAAGAACGTTACGTCAGAATGTAAGAGCACGCCTTGTAACGACGTATATTACTTTGACAAGGAGGAAGATGTGTACAAGAAAGCAACAAACGGTCAATCGTGGTGGAATGAAGACGAAGGTCGATGCGAGTACATCACCAACGATATCATGCACTTCAATCCGTACATATTAGCGTACACAAATACATGCGAGTTGTTGGGCTGTGACAACAGTGTTCGGATGTACAATCATCAATGTATGAGCAGAGTCGGCGACGACTTATGTGACGAATTTAAATCGTACTACGAAAACTTTTGCAAGGCGTGCTCTGAATAATAAAACGTAACTAAAATATAATATTAATTTAACGCTTATTTCATTTTTTATATCGAACAGATATTTGACACTATAAATGCAAAACGTATATGGTAAATGTCAGCTCTCGCGGCTCCAGGTGCCCCTACGAAACAGAAGGTCGAGGTACAACGTCAAGGCAAGAAAAAACCAAAAAAGTTACGGTTTTCACCGGACGCGGCTCCAGGTGCCCCTACGAAAAAGAAGGTCGAGGTACAACGTCAAGGCAAGAAAAAACCAAAAAAGTTACGGTTTGCACCTGAAGTTATGTTGCGCCAACCGTCGGAAAAGGACGAACACGGTGATTCCATCCAAGGTACGGAGGTATATGACAGTGAGCCTTATTGCCCTGTGAACAAACGCGTTTTTTTTGCCGGGGATATGATAGATTTGCCGTTCCATTTTACAGCTTTGCCCACTGCGTTCGTCGCGAAGCGCGTCCTTAATTCCGCGTCCTCAACAGAGCAAACGCCGAGAGATACCGCGAACTGGTTGTTGGCGTATTTGTACCAGAAGAAAAATACATTGTTGAGTTCGGGGCCCGGGAAAAGTGTAGGTCTTGGCGACTCTAGACTGACGTCTCGTCATATTTACATCATTGACTCTATCATCACCGCTTTGAAGGCCTTCTTGCAAACCACCACTGTGGAATCACATGGCGTGTCCCACAACGTGCGTAGGGCTGCCATGGCGTCGGCTCGTGCGCGCTCGAACAGGATAAACGATAGTACAGCAATCAAATTTTAATGTATTGACTTTGCTTTAAACCGTGTAACAGCTCTTAATTTTTGTTTCGCCCTGTGCAACGCTAATTTCGATTCAATGGCGTTCGCAGACGTCGAATCGGCAAGTGCTAACATCTCCGATACAACGCGTGTGTTTGAGTGTGTCAGTTGTCTTCTGTACCGCGCATGACTGGACATCTTTATGAAATTGCGCGACGTCGACGGGTTTCGGAATGTCTGGCAGTATTTTGTGTTGGTCTATCTGGCGGTCGCACGTGAGCGTCTTTCCGTCAAAGTGTGGCTGAAATGTGTCGTTCTGTGCGATATATACGGTGCCTTCTTGACCACCGTGCCACCACTGAATGGCTCTACAGTCCGGGAGTTCGAATATGCGCATGTGTACGGTAGTGCCATGTCTCCAGAAAATGTTGGACATTTCTTCAGAGTGTTGCATGCACGTGCGGACAACGCGTTTAAATAGACCGACACTGGCGAAAAAAAAAGTCTGAGGGTCGAGTTTTATTTTATTAAAATTAAATTTGCTTGAACACTGGCGAAAAAAAAAGTCTGAGGGTCGAGTTTTATTTTATTAAAATAAAAATGACCTCTGACCAAAAAAGTTCTGACCAGACCCGAGTTTTATTTTATTAAAATAAAATTTGCTTGAACACTGGCGAAAAAAAAAGTCTGAGGGTCGAGTTTTATTTTATTAAAATAAAATTTGCTTGAACA
>Ga0209631_10000852_pt1 | contig 40682 bp, 40 predicted proteins | sample COG_08_FD_184752 | JGI IMG/M metagenome (GOLD analysis project Ga0209631, IMG submission 184752) | Pelagic Microbial community sample from North Sea - COGITO 998_met_08 (SPAdes) (version 2) | ecosystem: Environmental > Aquatic > Marine > Neritic zone/Coastal water | place: Helgoland, sampling... | reverse complement strand
CGATAAATTAAGCGCTCTTTTTTTGCCATATTTATCGCCTAAATGACCAAAAATAATAGCTCCAATTGGGCGCATAAGGTAACCTACCGCGAAAATACCAAAGGCCATGAGTAGTTGTGCTGTCGGGTCTGATTTAGGGAAAAAGGCTAATCCTATTGCTGAGGCAAAGTAGCCGTATATAGCAAAATCATACCACTCAAGGATATTGCCAATTACAGCAGATGCAATAGTTTTTTTGTTTGAAGTAGCCATAAAACAACTCAACGAATTTTATTTATTTTGATTCATAGTGTTCTATTTGGTATTAATTTTCAAGAGAATTAAAAATTTTCTTTAAAATATTTTCCACAACAAGCATCCCAATAATAATAAGAATAAAAGCACCTAACCCGTTATAGGGGCCGTAGTATTCGATTTTATCGACAAGAATAAAATCTATAATTATCATCATGATGATCTTTGATCCAAATAAAAGTGCCCATGTAACTAAAATTCTTGCTAGTAGATTTAACAAACCCTCTTTTGATTTATAGTAGTTTCCAATTTTGTGTTCAATTTTGATTGTTATCGACAAGAGCACCTGCAGGATAATTGCCATAAAAATAGATGCAGTAAAGGAGCTAATATGGAAATAGTTACCCGCATACTCGTCAAACAAGTTAATCACAGTTAAATCAGCCAGAACAAATAAAGTAAAAACAAGAAAAATTCTCTGCTTAGGATTAATCTGGTTGACCATGTTATTTTGCGCCATTATTTTGCCCTAAAAAAGATTGCGTAAAGTGATGGTACGACTGCTAAAGTAAGAATGGTACCGACGGCTAAGCCGTAGGCAATCGCATTTGATAAGCCGTAAAAAAGCGGGTCATGGGGAATGATTAGGGTGAGAAGACCTAAAATGGTTGTTATGGTCGACATGGAAATCGGTCTTAATCGAGCCACACACGCACTAATAATGGCGTCATAGGTTTCTTTTCCTGAGTTTCTTTCAATATCAATTCGATCAATTAAAACAATGCCATTGTTGATAATAATTCCCGCCAGACTATAAAGACCTAATGTCACCATAAAGCCTAAGTCGGATCCTGATATAAAAAGCCCCCAAACTGCACCAATAAATGACAATGGGATTGTAAGCATAATAATTAGCGGACGTCTAAAGGAATTAAATTGACCCACTAAGAGCACAATAATAAGCCCAATTGCTATTGGCACATTTGCCTGTAATGCTGACTGGGCATCTTTAGAATCTTTGACGACGCCAGCCCAAGCTATTTTGTGATTGATAGGAAGATCTTTCGATAATTCTTCCATATGAGGATCAAACATCTCCTTAAAGTCTTGCGCAGTAACACTGGTATTAGTACCAATGATTGAAACAGTTCTAAACATATCCTGCCTTGCTATCTGTGAATATTGGTTCACCCCTTCAAAATCTGCAATTTGCATCAGAGGAACATTTTCTCCTCGCTTGGAAGAATAAATACTTATGGTTCTTAACCGATCAATATTAAAACGCTCATCACCTTCAGCCCTGAAGATAATAGGAATAATGTTATCTTTTTCTCGGTACTGAGTAATCATTGAGCCTGAAAAATAGGCAGATAATGATGCAGCAATATCATCTGATGTTATCTCAGCACGCCTTGCACGTTGCTGATCTACATTTACTGAAATTTTCATGATCCTATTTTGCCAATCAGTTCGCAACTCACTATTACCCGGCATGGAACGTAAAACTTGAAGAACCTCTTGGGATTTTTTGTAAATAACATCCTCATCAGGACCGATGACTTGGATTTTATATTCAGAGGCATCACTTGAACCTAAAAACATACGCTTAACCCTAAAGAACATATCAGGAAATTTAGTTTTTAGAATTTCATCAAGCTGCTTCATCGTTATCGCTTGATTTTCTACATCATCAATATTGACAATAATAAAACCATTATTATCCGCTGGATCCTCAGGGGCTAATGAAAGTACAAATCTTGGGCCACCAAATCCTACATAAGCTGAGAAGGATTCAATATGCTCAAACTGTTCTTTATTGTTTAGCTCTTTAAAAACATCTTGCATGTGTGTGTCCATATTCCGTGAGGAGGTACCAGCAGGTAATTGAGCATAAACAAGTATTTGTGGTCGATCCGAATCAGGGAAGAATCGCTTAGGTAAATCTTTGGCGGCATAAAGTGAAAAGATAAAGAGCGCAAACATACTTAAAACAAATAGGTAGCGAATTTTTAAGACACCTTTTAAAAAGACTTCGTAGGCCTTATTAATTTTATCCATGAAGCTAGGTTTATTATCCTTTGGTTTGGTTGTATCAATCTTAATAAAATAAAAACAAAGCAAAGGTGTAAAAGTCATGGCAATTACCCAAGAAGTCAGCAGGGCAATAGTGATGACTAACGATAATGATCGTGTATATTCTCCCGCCACATGTTCCGCCAACATTAGTGGCATAAAAAATAATATCGTTGTCAGAGATGAGGTAAGCAGGGGTACCGTTAATTCTTTACCACACTGCTTGATGGCTTCCAGCCGATCGATTTTATTTTCGATACGACTCATGATATCTTCGGCGACCACAATACCGTTATCGACAAGTAGGCCCAAAGAGATGATTAGCGATGCTAAGCTCATCCTTTCAAGTTTGATGTCAAAAATATTCATTAAGGCTAATGAAACAACCATAACCATGGGGACTAAAGCACCGACAATGGATCCTGTTCGGAAGCCTAAGAACATAATCACCGTCGCCAAAACAATGACTAGAGTTTGAATGACATTAAGCGAAACGCCATTTATGGTGTTTGCAACAACATCTGCTTGATAGGTTGCCACATCCAAGTTATATCCAATCGGCATAGTGGACTTAATATTTTCAATTTCTTTTAAGGCCCTGGGCGCATACTCGAGGACATTGAAGCCTTCAAGCATTGAAATGGCGAATACCACTGCCGGTTTACCATTGAAATAAGAGGGCTGATAAGGCGGGTCAATGTAATCACGGCTTATATTGACGATATCTTTTAAGGGAATAACTGATTCTTTTAAACCACGAGAGGCTGGAATTTTTATCAGAGTATCGCCAATATCGCCGACAGATAAATAATTACCCGTTGGCTCAACAACAAAAGATCTTGCCCCGGCATCGATCTCTCCACCCGGGTGTATGATGTTTTGTTGTCGAAGCGTGTTACTAATATCTTTTGGATTGATACCTAATTTTTCAAGTTTTGCTGTATTGATTTCTAGGTAGATACGTTCTCTTTGCACTCCTACGACATCTATTTTTTTGGTACCCTTCACCCCGTAAAGGTGGTCACGAATATGTTTGGACATGTCATACATATCTCGCATCGTAAAACCATCAGCAGTCAGTGCCAGCGTTATGACCGCTACATCACCAAATTCATCATTAACAATGGATGGACGTGTGCCATCTGGCAAATCTTTTTGCACATCATTCACTTTATTTCTTAAATTTTGCCAAATATTTTTAATATCAAAATATTTGTCTTGGATCTTGACATGAATAACGGATGAACCGGTTGACGAGACCGAGGTAATTTCTTTAATTTCTGGAATTTTTCTAATATTTTCCTCTAGCTTTTTCGTGATAAGAAGCTCCACTCGCTCGGGCGACATACCCGGATAGCTGGTTGAAACGACCGCTTCACGAATGGTGATAGAGGGATCCTCTTGAGCCGGTAAGGTGAAATAACTGTAGGCACCATAGATTGCAAACATTGCAATGATAAAAAAGAGCAATTTCTGGTACTTGTAGGCTAATTCGGTAAGGTTCATAAGTTAATTAAAAATATCAATTGTTTGTTCCAATAATTTTACTTTTTGCCCATCACTGAGATAGGCAACGCCTGCAGTCACAATAATATCTCCATCCTTAAGGGGGGCTTTTACATAAACATCGTTATTAGTAATATTGAAAGGCTTAACCGTTAATTTTTTTAATGTCTCCGATTGCGTGTTGTAAACAAAGATATAACTTTCTTCACCAATGCCAACACCGATGGCAGAGTTTGGAATCAAGATACCTTCCGCATCTTTTTGCTCAAAGGTAAAAAATACTTGTGCCGTCATGCCTGATCGCAGTTGATCAGATTGCTTATCCAGTTTGAGGGTTACCGGAAAAGCATTAGCCTTTCTTGCTTGCGTACCAATTTCGGTCAACGTAGCATTCATTCTTAACCCACGAATCGCTGGGAAGCTTACCTCGTAAATTTTATTTTTTATTAATTGCCTGATCATGGTCTCAGGAACTGACACATCGATCTCAAGCCCGGTACCGCTGTCGATCATAAAACAACGTTCACCTACTCTAATTTGTTGCGCCTCATCAATATCCACAGAGGTGATGAAACCGTTGTAGGGTGCTTTAAGCTGGGTATCTGCAAGACTTTTTTTAACTATAGCTAAATTGGCTTTAGCCATATCATAATTATTTTTTGCGTCTGCGACTTCTTGTTGTGATACAGCGCGACTTTCTCTAGCTTTGAGCATTCGTTGATATAGTGATTCTTTGTTTCTTAAATCCGATTGTGCGGAGTTAAAGTTATTTTGAAAATCACTCGAATCAAGTACAGCTAAAACTTGCCCTTTTTTAACCCGATCGCCAAGGTTGGCAGAAATTTTAACAATCTGACCATTTACTCCAAAACTCAAGGGACCACCAAGTTCAGGCACTAACTCACCTGCCAATTTTCGAGTTTGATTAACACCAGAGGCTGTTATTTCCATCCAAGCAACCGCCGGTATAATTTCTTCTTGCGGCTCCTCTTTTTTGCTGCAGGAAATTAAAAAAATAGAGCTGATTAAAATTAAGCATAAGAGTCTCATTGTTACCATTCCTTTATTCAGGTTTATCCTCATCTCGAATTCCAAGTTGTGTTTCATCCCATCCGCCACCCATGGACCAATAGATATCAATTAGGTGCTGAATCAATTCACCCTGGCTGGTTGCCAAATCATCTTCTTGATTAAATACGACACGTTGAGCATCGAGCACCTCTTGGAAGTCAATTAAACCAGCGCTGTATCGAGCCCTGGTAATTTCATTAACGTTTTTCGATGCATCCACCGAGTTTTTTATTTTTTGAATACGATATTGCTCTTCATTGTAGGCCGTTAACGCATTTTCAACTTCTTCAAGCGCGGTTAGCACGGTTTTTTCATAACTGGCTCTCGCTTGCTCTAATCGCTCATCTTGCACCTTAATTTCGGCTTCATGACGACCTGCATCAAAAACCTCCCAAGTAAATGATGGGCCGAAGGAGTAATACTCAGTATTCCCCGAGTTATCCGACGCCTTACTGATGCCAATAGTGCCACCTAAACTAAATCTTGGGTACATTTCAGCCACAGTGATGCCAATTCTGGCTGTTTGTGCGGCAAGATCACGTTCTGCTTGTCGAATATCAGGCCGTTGCCGAAGAATTTCAGCCGGTAGGAAGAGGGTGATTTTCTGAGGCGGCTGAGGAATTGCTTTGGGTTGTAATAATTTATCTTGTAAGTAGCCGGGTTTTTTTCCTAAAAGCACGGCCAGTCGATTAATTGTTCGGTCAAGGGAGGCATTGAGTAAAGGGATTGCCGCCTCTGATGCTGCCAAGTTTTGTTTTGACTGGAATACATCTATTTCTGAAACAAGCTCAGCCTCATAGCGGGCTGCCACAATGCCGACGGTTTCTTTTTGATTTTTTACGTTGTCATTGGCAAACTGTAATCGTGCCTGATATGTTCTTGCTGAAACGTATGACTTTGCAATTTCAGAATATAAGACAACCATAACATCTCGATAGTATTCAACGGATGCATCAATTTCGGCATCTGCGGCCTCAACAGACCTTCTTACAAAACCAAAGACATCAATTTCCCATCCCAGATCGAGCCCAAGGGTTGAATAGGTATCTGTAATACTTGAGGTATAGCTAGCCGATTCACTGGTCTTAGACCTTTTAACACTGCCTTCCAGATCAAGTTGAGGAAATCGTAACGAGTCGACGATACCAAAGTTTCCACGAGCCTCTTCAACACGCGAAATCGCCATACGTATATTTAAATTATCCTTTGATGCCTCTTTGATAAGTTCATCGAGAATAGGGTCACTCAGGTTTTTCCACCACTCAGTCAGATCAATATCCCCGGCAACAAAATCTTCGCCTAGCTTGTGGTTCCAAGATTGCGGCAGGTCGAGCTCAGGCGCGCCGTCATAATTTGGTCCAACGAGCGAGCATGAAGAAAGGAAAATAAAATTAACAATGAGAGCTAAGAATTTCATAAACTATGAAAACTTAACATGATTGAGAAAATGACAAAAGTTTTTTTTGCTATAATTTTTTTATGAAAAACATGCCGCAAAATTTTTTAAAAAATGCCAATGTCTATCTTTTTTTGAGTTTTGCATTTTTACTCTTCCTTGCCGGCCCTTTGTACGAATATTTTTTGATCCCAAGGCATTACTTTGAATACCTTTTTTTAATTATTTTATTTGTCAGTAGTTTAGTGCACTCTGCCAATTCAATCAGCATAAAAGTTACATTGTTTTTGCTTATCAGCATTCTTTTTTATTACCTAGTTGTTGGGGTGGAGGCTTCACCGTATATCTTTATGGCTAAAATTATTATTGTTTTTTTAGCTATTAGGGAGCTTGGTACTGAACTAAAAAAAACCAAACTGATCGATATAAACATTGTCAGTGGTGCCATTAGTATGTATTTGTTAATTGGTGTCATATTTGCATACCTATACAGCTTACTATTCATGTTTGATCCGAATTCTTTTGCGAATGTTGCCGTAAATGCTGACGATGTTTCGCCGCTTAATTTTTTGTATTTTAGTTTTGTAACATTGACGACATTGGGGTTTGGTGACATTGTTCCGCTCAGCATGACAGCAAAATTTTGGTCAATTTCAGAAGCAATTACAGGCGTTTTATTTTTGGCTGTTCTAATTGGAAGAATCGTAAGCCTAATTGGAAATAAAAAATAGAGATTATTTTACTGACAAGCCGAAGGGCTCCTTAAACCATTTATAGCCACCCTTAGCTTTCTTTTCACCGTAGTCGTAAAGTGCTCTCATGTAGGCTTGGTCAAATTCTTCTAAGTGTGGAAATTCAAAATCATCCTCAATATAGGCAAGGTTGTAGCCCACATTATCCTGTTGCGTCGATATATACATTTTGTATAAATCACCAACGCCTTGTGTATGAATAAGTTGTCCAACAGTTTTTAGCACAATAGGTAATGTGCGTCGTCGAACCTCCTCGCCTTCAGGGGAAAGGTCTGCATTTCTTATAATATATGCCTCACGTTTAATGTTTCTATCGAAGCTATTTTCATCCTTTAGTTTTTGTGTGAGTGCGGGCGGATATAGGAATGCTTGTGTGTTTGCCCCACCATCCACATGCATTTCTTGATATTTTTTACCATCCACCTCAACATCAAGCATGACGGGGGGAAAGACGCCAGGAATTGAGGCAGAGGCAAGCATAACTTTTTTAAAGAGTGTTAACGCCTGAGGACCTCCAATCATTGCAATGCGTCCCATATTCCAAATTACTGGTTTTTTGGAATCTAAGTTTGTGGTACCAATAAGTAGGAATCTTCTATTTTCGGTGTATTCAAAGGCGACCTTTTTTAGGAAATCTTCATCAACGTATTGAGAGATTAAGTCATATAGTGGTGCTGAATCAGCCAAGCTATCGGCAAAAAACCCTTCAACAATGTTTCTTTTGCGATAAATATCAGACGGTGTGACGTTCGTGTAGAGGTCTTTAAGGGTTACATCATAATCCTTACCAAGGAAAGCAAATGGCGCGATCAATGCCCCTGTACTGATCCCTGTGACTAATCGAAAATTGGGGCGATCCCCAGCTTTCGTCCAACCATTTAGGAGCCCAGCCGTAAAGGCACCATTGTCACCTCCACCTGAGATAGAGAGAAACGCAGCACTATTATCCTGTCGTACATAACCGCTTTGTAATTCATGAAAATGGCCAACTAATTCATTAATACCGCTCTGAGTAAAAATATCATAACGTACATCCGGCACCCCTACGACCTCGACATTAGCAGAATCGTACTGAGACGGAACTGCCGGCACACGCTCCAATGTTGAACATCCTGCAAGCCATACACTTAATAAAAGCAATAATTTAATGGGTAAGCTATTTTTTTTCATTGGCTACAGATTGATTTAGTAGATTTTTTACAATTTGCTGGCTGGTAAATGGAAAAAAACTAGGAATGATTGCATGAATAATAGAAGTTATTCCTGCATAAATAAGAATAAACCCCGCAATAAAGGCAAATTTGAAATGTTCGCTGTAACTTTTTCCGGCCTCTGTAAGATGTTTTTTAAACATAGAAGGATTCCCTTATATAATTGCAGGTAACTATAGTTTTTTTTATTTCAATGGTCAATGCGTCATATATATTGTGCATAACAACAACAAGCTCTGTATCGAGCGCTGATGAACTCGCCCTAAAGATTGTAAAAGCAGGGCTTGGTGCTTGTGTAAGTATTAGCCCGATACACTCTATTTTCTACTGGCAAGATGAAGTCAAAAAAGAACCCGAGTACCAACTTATGATAAAAACAAAATCAAACCTCTCGGATAAACTACAAACATTTATTAAAGACAATCATTCCTATGATTTGCCAGAAATCATTTTTATTCCTATACTGTCTGGCGACAGTAATTATTTAACCTGGATTCATCAAACAACTAACTAGATTATGCCGAAACAACCTTTTTTTATAGATTACCCTCAAGAGAAAATTCATCCAGATAAAAATGATTATCAATGTAGTATTTGTAAAATAAGTTCACTTAAAATCAATGGGTTGCTTGAAAATCATGATGTAAATTGTAGCTACCGAATCAATCAAGAAAAGTTACACACTCAAAACTAAATTATTTCGAAAGGGAGCACATGAAATTATTTTTCTTTTTTTTACTAACAATTTTATCCTTAAATCTAATTGCTTGTGAATCACTTGAGGATGATGGCCTCAATGATTCTTTACTTTTTAAGGACCATGGCTGCCTAACTTTAACGGCAGATACTCAAGACTTTAAACAGTATTCTTATACCAATCCTAATTTTAATTTACTTGCCTATCAATCCCTCATCATTGAAGATGTGATTATTAATCAAAGACCCGATGATTCTGTTACGCAAGCTATTTTAGATGAGATGAAGAAGTCGATTCGTCATTCGATTATTGAGCATATTGGCAACACACGTAAAATTGTGACAGAAATGGGCCCTAACACCGCGAAGCTTGAAGTGTCTTTTTCGGGCGCCCGTATCTCCGGAGAGGGCATTGGAATTATTGATCTCTTGCCGGTAAAGGCATTATGGAATTTAGGTAAAAAAGCGGCAGACAAAAATACGAAGGTCCCCGTCATGATTGTGGAATCAAAATTGACTGATAGCGAAGACAACAGCCTGCAAAGAGCGAGAGTAATAGTAGTTCGAGGGGAGAGTTTTGTTGATCGAGCTGTCACCCGTGATAATTTTGTCGGCATGGCAGATATGACCGTTAAAAAAGCATTTGAAACGTTTTAGATGAGTAAAGACGCTTGTATTAGGGCGATTGATTTACTTTTAAATGATGAGTGGGATGCCGCTCATCATATTGTGCAAGACCTCTCAGATAGCCACGCGCAATGGATTCATGCGGTGGTTCACAAAATTGAGGGTGATGCTGGCAATAGCCGCTACTGGTACAATCGATCAGGACTGGAAGTCTTCGAAAGCTTCAATGACCCTAAGGAGGAACTTCAGTTAATTAGAAATAAATTAACCGATTAACCTTGCCAATATAGGTCGACGTATTCATTGACTGGCATCGATTCCAGTTTATCTTGATCGAGGCTTACGGCTAATATTTTACTTACTCGGCCTACATCAAACTCCCTTGCTAAATTTCTTTTAAATTTTTCTACTAATTTTGGTATACCTTCTTCACGCCGACGCTTATGACCAATCGGATATTCAACAGCAATCTGCTCTGAGGGTACTCCGTCCAAATAAAAAATTTGAATTGCATTGGCAATTGAACGCTTTTCAGGATCTAGATAGTCTTCGGTATATTTTTTATTCTCCTGGCATACCATTTTTTCTCGAAGCAAATCAACACGTGGATCTTGCGCCATCTTATCTTCATAGTCTTGCGCTGTAAGGTTGCCTTTTAATAACCCAATGGCAACCATGTACTGTATGCAGTGATCGCGGTCGGCAGGATTATTTAATGGCCCTGTTTTATCAATGATACGAATTGCAGATTCGTGCGTGGTAATAACAATTCGATCAATCTGCGCTATTTTTTCAATAGTATCGAGTTTATCCCTTTCCTTTTCATGCAAAGTTAGTGCACATTCCACCGCTGTTTGTGCATGAAACTCTGCAGGAAATGAAATCTTAAATAAAACATTCTCCATCACATAACTGCCAAAATCACGTTGGAAGCTAAAACTTTTGCCTTTAAATAAAACATCATAGAAACCCCAGGTTTTGGCAGTAAGTGCGGTTGGGTAGCCCATTTCGCCTTGCATGGTCATAAGTGCTAACTTTACTGCTCGACTGGTCGCATCGCCGGCTGCCCAGGATTTTCTGGAGCCGGTGTTGGGCGCATGTCGGTAGGTTCTTAGGCTTTGGCCATCAAGCCATGCATTTGATAACGCATCAACGATTTGTTGTTTTGATGCTCCTAGCAATTTTGCCACTACGGCAGTCGAGGCAACTTTTACCAATACAACGTGATCGAGACCAACCCGATTAAAGCTGTTATCTAGGGCAATTACCCCTTGTATTTCATGTGCTTTGATCATGGCTTCGAGCACATCTTTCATTAAAAGTGGGACTTCACCCTTGGCCAGTCTGGTACGCGACAGCCAATCGGCCACAGCTAAAATTCCCCCCAAATTATCTGATGGATGACCCCACTCGGCTGCAAGCCAGGTGTCATTAAAGTCAAGCCAACGTATCATTGCGCCAATATTAAAAGCAGCATTAATGGGATCAAGTTGGTAGTTGGTACCCGGCACTCTGGCCCCATTAGGGACAATGGTTCCTGGCACAACAGGGCCCAAGAGTTTAGTGCAAGCTGGGTAGCTAAGTGCCTCAAGGCCACACCCAAGGGTATCAATTAGACAATTGCGCGCCGTATTAAATGCTTCTTTATTTTCAACGCTAAAGTCTGCGACATAGTCAGCGATATCAATCAGCACCTGGTCCGGTGTTTGTTTGTTTGTGATGGCAGCATGCGACATGGTAAATCCTATCTAATTTTAACGTTCGTGAATAGGGGGGAGGGGGCGATGACTTGGGCCCGTGTATTCTGCATTGGGCCGAATTATTTTGTTATCAATTCTCTGTTCAATAACATGCGCCGCCCAACCAGTGGTACGAGAAATGACAAAAATAGGGGTGAACATCGACGTTGGAATTCCCATTAGGTGGTAAGACGAAGCGCTATACCAATCTAAATTTGGAAACATTTTTTTTTCATCCCACATAACCCGTTCAATTCTGTCTGAGATGTTAAAAAGATTCATATCAGCAATATCGTCAGATAACGCTTTCGATACTTTTTTTATACATTCATTTCGTGGGTCAGAAATGGTGTAAACAGGATGCCCAAATCCAATAATAATTTCTTTTTTCGCCATACGTTGACGAATATCATTTTCTGCTTCATCAGGATTTTTATAGCGCCCAATAATTTCCATTGCGGCCTCATTGGCCCCCCCATGCTTAGGCCCACGCAGTGCACCGATGGCACCAGTGATTGTTGAATAAAGATCCGATAAGGTACCTGCGATGACTCGCGCGGTAAATGTAGAGGCATTAAATTCATGTTCTGCATAAAGCACCAACGAAGTATTCATGGCCTTTTCATGTATCACTGAAGGTTTTTTTTCATGCAATAAATGTAAGAAATGACCTGCAATAGACTTTTCATCGGTATCTAAATCAATCCTTTTGCCCTCATGCGAAAACTTATACCAATAAAGCAAAATCGAGCCAAAGCAGGAGATTAACCGGTCTGCCAGCGCCTTAGTAGCGTCAATATCACGATTGCTATTTTCAGGTTCCAAAGTACCAAGCATCGAGCAACCGGTCCGCATAACATCCATTGGATGCGCATCTTTAGGTATTTGCTCTAACACTTTTTTTAATGCATCGGGAATATCACGTAATGCTTGTAATTTTTGTTGGTAAGTCCTTAATTCATGTGTGTCTGGTAATTTGCCGTGAATCAATAGAAAAGCAACTTCTTCAAATGTGCATTGCTCGGCTAACTCAATAATGTCATAGCCACGGTAGTGCAAATCATTGCCGCTGTGACCGACGGTACAGATCGCCGAAGCACCCGCATTAATACCTGCAAGCGCTACACCTTTCTTTACTTTTTTTGGTTCAACCGTCATTTTCTTACTCCTTTTGTTTCTTTTCTTGACTAAAGAGTTGATCTAATCTTTGCTCGTACGTATGGTAGTCCAGATAGCCATACAGCTCTTCTCGGGTTTGCATTTGGTCAACGACCTCGCGCTGTGTGCCATTTTTTCTGACGGATTGATAGACATTTAATGCAGCTTTGTTCATGGCGCGAAATGCGCTCAACGGATAAAGGGCAATGGCAATATTAACCGATTTTAATTCAGCGATTGTGAAGAGCGGTGTCGCACCAAACTCTGTAATATTTGCTAACACAGGTACATCGACGGCATCGGTAAATTTTTTATAGGTTGCTAAGTCATTGATTGCCTCTGGAAAAATCATATCCGCACCGGCATTAACGCAGGCACAGGCACGATCGATTGCCGATTCAAGCCCCTCTACAGCAAGGGCATCTGTACGCGCCATAATGACAAAATTGTTATCTTGTTTGGCATCCACAGCACTTTTGATACGATCAACCATCTCCGCTTGACTGACAATAGCCTTGTTCGGTCGGTGCCCACAACGCTTCGCTTGGACTTGGTCTTCGATATGAACAGCCGCCGCACCCGCTTTCTCTACGGCACGAATGGTTCGTGCAATATTAAGTGCGCCGCCAAATCCTGTATCGATATCTACCAGCATGGGTAATGTGGTGACATCGGTAATACGACGTATGTCAATTAAAACGTCCTCAAGTGTCGACATACCAAGGTCAGGTATACCTAAAGAGCCTGCTGCTACACCACCTCCAGAGAGATAAATAGCCTTGTAGCCCGTTTTTTCTGCCAATTTGGCATGGTAAGCATTGATCGCACCTATGACTTGTAATGGCCGCTCCTGTTTTATTGCTTGCCTAAATAAAAATCCTGCAGTTAATTTAGTATTGTTCATTGTTAGTTAAAAAAAGCCTTATTAACCTCTGGTGGTAATTCCATGCCTGATAGTTTGGCAACTTGTAAGATTTCCCAGAAGTAGCGATAGGTTGCTCGATCATGCAACTCCCCGTTATATTGAATTGGCCCCCAATCTGCTTGTTGCGCTTGCAAGAGAATCTGAGATCCATCAATGACCTCACTAAAATCCGGTTTCATGGCATCGACAATGGCATGAATTTGGGTAGGGTAGATGCTCCACATTCTTAAAAAACCAAATTCTTCTCGCGCACGCTTGGCGTCGCTAAAGGTTACTTCTGCATTTTTCAGATCAAGAGTTACGTTGTGGGCTGGAACAATTCCATTGCCTATGGCCGCTGCAACCACTTCAGTTTTTGCCCGCGCAAGTAACCGATGGTCAAATTGATTGGGGCTCCTCATCGCGCTGGCAGGAATAGCCCCATGATGGCCACTGACAAAATCCATTAAACCAAAATCAAGCACCTGAATCCACTCAATGGTTGCAATTTCATGGACATCTTTTAGCGCCCCATGCGTTTCGATCAGGACGTGAATGGGTATCTCACGATTAAGGTTTAATGTTTGCGTAATACTTTTAATGTAATTCACCATCTCCCTGACTTGAGTGGCTTGTGTGGATTTTGGAATGGTGATGTAGGAGACAATTTTTCCAATCCCCTCTAAAATTATGTCGACATCTTGTTTCCATGACGGATGCGAAAAGTCGTGAATACGCACACCTGCCATTTTGTGTTTATTAACATCTGAGCTTAAAACGCGAACAATCATCTCGGCATGCTCTTTTTCTTGGCCAGCCGCGGCTCCATCTTCACAATCACAGGTTATATCAAAAATAGGACCATATTCATCTTGCAAAGCTAACGCCTTCGTGATTAATTTTTCACTGCCTGCAAAATGTTCGCAACAAGGTATGGCAGGGAAAGGTTTTTCACCCTGAAACAATGCATCATTTGGATGTACTAGCTGCATATTATTTTCCTTTTGGTAAGACAATGCTGTAATCGAGATCTAAAACTACATTTGGATCATAGATTTTATTTTCAACTCCTTGTTGGAAAATTGAATTCAATGCATCAGGTTTTTTATTTTTAATGCCGATCATTTTTAGTTTCAGAATACCTAAATCATCCCTTGTAGCGATATTATCTTTGGCAATGACCATGGTTTTTGCGTAAATTGTATCGCCAGCAAAAATCGGATTGCAATGTGTTCCTGCATGAATGGCGGTTGTAAACAAACTATTTTCCAAACCTTCAAAACTAATGGCTCGGCATAAGGAAATCACATGGCCACCATAAACGAGCCTTTTCTTGAATGGGGTATCTTTCATGAGATGCGCATTAAAGTGAAGTTTGGCATCATTCTGATAAAGATGGGTCGCAAGGGTATGTGAAGCTTCATCCACCGTTAGTCCTTGCGCATGATTAATTTCATCATTGACGTGAAAATCATCCCAGTTCTTTGCTGAGCCAGTCGCGGTATAGTTAAACTCATTTGTAGATATAAAATTAGGGATATGCATTTGATCAACTGCAACTTCTGTAGCAATTGTTTCTGGCATCACTTGTTGAATTTCTGCATTCGTGTCTCTTTTTGGTACCATTACCCAACGTTTCCAACTTAGTACCTGTTCTTTATTTTGGTTAAAGCTGGATGAATGCACGTAAACAATACCAGTTGATTTATTTGAATTTTCTTTAATGCCAATAATTTCGGATTGGCTGGTGAGGGTATCACCCACAAAAACAGGTTGATGAAAGTTCACTTCTGCGTAACCTAAATTGGCAACAGCATTTAATGAGATATCGTGAACCGTCCGACCAAACGCAATGTGAAAAAGGAGAAAGTCATTTATGGGTATTGATGGGTAACCTAAACTAGTTGCAAAGGTCTGGGCGCAAAATAGTGGAAAGCGGTCTCCGGTAAGGCCTAGATAAACTGACGCATCACCGGAAGAAATGGTTCTTGGTATGGCATGGTTGATCTGTTGGCCAAAACTAAAATCTTCAAGAAAATTTCCTTGGCTACGCATGACTAAGCTCCGTAATCATTTCGTAAAGACTTAACAGCCTTTTAGCAGCATTTACATGATGGTGTTCAACCAATCGGTCATTAACAACCACCGTACCGCGACCGGAGGCATTAGCTTTCGCCAGCGCGCTAATAATTTCTCGCGCATTTTCAACCTCACTTAATTTTGGTGTGTAGGCATCGTTGGCGTAGGGTAATTGATCTGGATGCACCAATGATTTCCCATCAAAACCCATATCTCTCCCAATGCGGCAAGCATATTCAAAGGCATCAGTATCCTTTAAATTGCTATGTATTCCATCAACAACCCCGAGATCATAAGCTCGAGCAGCTAAGATAACGGTTGATAGGCTATGCAAAACAGCAATCCGGCTGTGCGTGGTGCGCGCATGCAATTGAGAGATAAGGTCTGAGGTTGCCAGAATCATGCAAGCAATTCGCTCGGATGCACTGGCAATTTCTTCAGCATGCAGCACTGCTTTAGGACTTTCAATCATAACCATCACTGGTGTATCTTTGCCACCCGCTTTATCTAACGCATCTATTGCAACAAGGACATCTGCTTTACTTTCGATGTTGGGAAATAAAATAGCATCAGCATGCAGTTTTGCGACTGCTTTAATATCATCAGTCCCCCATGGCGAATCAAAATCATTTACTCTAACAACCACTTCACGTTTGCCATAAGCTTTTTGTTGCAGAAAATCTACAACATTATTGCGGGATTCTTCTTTGGCATCGATAAGAATGGGGTCGCCAAGGTCAAGAATTACTGAATCAACTCGAAGCGATTTTGCCTTTTCAAGATAGCGTCTATTGCATCCAGGCACATAAAGCATGGATCGCCGAGGTCGAAAGAAATCAGACATAGTAAATAAGTGTAATTTAAGTTAATGATGATTCTATGCATATGTTAAATATATGTCAATAATTTTTTTAACTCTTATATAAGACTTAAATAAATTTTTTAAATTTAAATTAAAAAAAATATTAAAAATCAATAGGTTGTATATATTTTTACCTTTTTGTTTATTTTAAAAAAAGTAGTTGATTAATTTATAACTCTTATATAAGATATATATGAATTATATTAAATGGAAGAATGTATATGGAACCTTTATATGCACAAGTAAAAAAAAGAATCACTGAAAGTCTTGTCCGTGGCGAATGGAATCCCGGAGAAGTGATTCCCAGTGAGATTGAACTAGCACACATCTATGATGTGAGCCAAGGCACAGTCAGAAAAGCCATCGACGAGCTTACAGCAGAAAGTATTTTAATTCGTCGGCAAGGAAAGGGGACGTTTGTTGCCACACATAATGAAGAGAATGTTCAGCTTCGTTTTTTACGGCTAACTTCCAGCATGGGCTTGAAAGAAAAGCTTGATAATCAATTGGTGTCATTCACTAAAGAAAAAGCAACCAATCACTTAGCAAAAATTTTGAATATCAATGCTGCCGCAACCATTATCTCAATGAAACGGGTCCTTACCTTTAATTCAAAACCTTTGATCTTGGATGTCATTAAAATTCCCGCCGCTTCATTTAGAGGCTTAACTGCGGACAGGGTGGTTGAAAAAAAGGGCTCTATGTACCGTATGTACGAAACTGATTTCGGTATCAGGATGCTTCATGCCGATGAAAAAATTAGGGCAGTTGTTGCCAATTATGAGGCAGCCTCCTTACTTGGAGTGAAAGAGCATTCTCCACTGCTCAGTGTTGAGCGCGTCTCTTATACCTATGATGACCAACCTATTGAATGGCGTTTAGGATTGTGCATCACTGATAACCATTATTATCGAGCAGAGCTTGATTAGGACAACGAAATGACTGATAAAGAAAAAATGGCTTTGGATTATCATGAATTCCCAAAACCTGGAAAATTAAGCGTTGAGCCATCCAAAGGTTGTGAGTCTGCAGATGAGTTATCTTTAGCCTATACACCGGGTGTTGCCGTCCCCGTTAAAGAGATAGTCAAAGACCCTAAAAATGCTTACCGTTACACCAATAAAGGCAATTTGGTTGCCGTTATCACTGATGGTACAGCTGTACTGGGTTTGGGTAATGTTGGCGCATTAGCTGGTAAACCTGTAATGGAAGGCAAGGGCGTATTATTTAAAAGATTTGCCAATATTGACGTCTATGACATTGAAATTAATTGTGACGACCCAGATCAATTTATTCAGACGGTTGTAAATATATCGCCCACATTTGGGGGCATAAATTTGGAAGATATTGCCGCACCCCACTGTTTTTATATTGAAGAAGAGTTAAAAAAAAGATTGGATATCCCTGTTTTTCATGATGACCAGCATGGTACTGCGGTGATTGTGGCAGCCGGATTAAAGAATGCCTTGGAGATCCAAAAAAAACTCATTGAAAAGGTAAAAATTGTTTTCCTGGGGGCTGGTGCCGCCGGTTGTTCTTGCGCAAGGCTACTAAAAAAAATGGGGGCAAAAAATATTCTTCTGGTGGATAGAAAAGGTGTGTTATCAAAAAATAGAAAAGATTTAAATAAATATAATCAAGATCTTGCAGTTGATACTAAAAGTGTTACCTTAGAAGAAGCTATGCATGAGGCGGATGTTTTTATTGGCGTGTCGGGCGCCAATTTAATTCATAAAGACCACATTCTTAGCATGGCAAAAAATCCCATTATTTTTGCCTTAGCCAACCCGGATCCAGAAATTTTACCGTCCGCAGCACATCAAATTCGCGATGATATTATCATGGCAACGGGCCGTTCTGATTTCCCTAACCAAGTTAATAATGTCCTTGGTTTTCCTTTCTTATTTCGTGGCGCATTAGACGCGAAAGCAAAAACAATCAGCGATAACATGTTAATTGCGGCCGCAACTGCGTTAGCAAAGCTGGCGAAAGAACCCGTGCCAAAAAAAGTTTTGGATGCTTACCATCTCAATGAATTAGCATTTGGACCCGATTATTTTATTCCAAAACCGTTCGACCCAAGACTTATTGATTGGGTCGCGAATGCAGTTAAAGAAGCAGCATAAATAATGAAAAAACAACAAAAAAATTTAAATCTTATGACGATAAACTTTCCAATGCCTGCCATTGTGTCAATATTACATCGCATGAGTGGGGTCATTATTTTTTTATTGTTACCTGCAATTACCTACGCTTTTTGTTATTCACTAAAATCAAAAGATCATTTTTTAAATCTCATCTCTATGATTTCACTTTGGCCGATTAAATTGCTTGGCATGCTTTTAGTTTGGGGGCTTTGCCATCATTTTATTGCAGGCTGCAGACATTTGTTGTTGGACATGCAGATTGGAAATGACCTTATTGTGGCGCGTTTTACGAGTAAAACCGTGTTAACGATTAGTTTTTTAATTACATTTTTGGTATTTATTTTATGAAAAAGGTGACATTAAAAAACCCGTTTGGAGGTATGACTCAATGGCTTTATCAGCGCTTTACAGCTTTTTTTATGATTTTTTATTTTTTAATTATTGCTTTTTATACACTTACTGAGCCATTTACTTTTGAAACATGGAATTATTTTATGTCTTCATTAACCATGCGTATTACTACCATGGCTTTTTTCTTTCTTATGATTATTCACGCATGGATTGGTGTACAACATGTCACTGACGACTATATAAAGCCGGTACTATTGAAGTGGAGTATTAATACCATTTTCCTCATTATCACCCTCGCGCAAATGGTTTACCTTCCATACTGCTTATTAGGCGATTTTCATGCTTAAGCGTTTTGAATTTGACTCATTAATTATAGGCGGCGGCGGTGCTGGCCTAAGAACCGCCATGCAGCTTGCCCAAGCAGGGCAGAATGTTGCTGTGATGACTAAAGTCTTCCCAACGCGTTCACATACAGTTGCTGCGCAGGGGGGAATTGCTGCAGCATTGGCTAACGTATCGGAAGATAATTGGCTGTGGCATATGTACGACACGATTAAGGGTTCAGATTATCTCGGTGACCAAGATGCAATTGAGTACATGTGTAAGCATGCAGCCGATGCCATTTATGAGTTAGAACACATGGGCATGCCTTTTGATAGAAACGATGATGGGCGAATTTATCAAAGACCATTTGGTGGGATGACAAGAAATTTTGGCGAATCCTCGATATCCAGAACCTGTGCAGTTGCAGACAGGACAGGCCACGCCATGTTACATACGTTATATCAAAAAAATGTTGAATTAAAAACACAATTTTTTATTGAATGGATTAGCCTGGATCTTATTCGTGATCTTGACGGCGACGTGCTTGGTGTTATTGGTTTGGAATTACAAACTGGAGATTTGGCAATTTTTCATGCAAAGAATACTATTTTGGCAACAGGCGGGGCTGGAAGAATTTTTCAGGCAAGCACAAACGCCTACATTAATACAGGGGATGGTTTGGGGATGGCAGCTCGGGCGAATATCACGCTTGAAGATATGGAATTTTGGCAATTCCATCCAACCGGTATTTTAAATGCCGGGGTGCTTGTTACCGAGGGCGCCAGGGGTGAAGGCGGTTACCTCATCAATTCTAATGGTGAGCGTTTTATGGAGAAGTACGCCCCCCAGGCTAAGGACTTGGCCAGTCGTGATGTGGTTTCAAGAGCAATTGCAACTGAGGTTAAGGAAGGTAGAGGAATTGGCCTTAATAAAGATGGCGTTTATTTAACACTTGCTCATTTGGGTGAAAAACTTATTAATGAAAAACTGCCAGGAATTCGTGAAACGTCAATCAAGTTTGCCAATGTTGATCCTGTTGTTGACCCCATTCCGGTGGTACCCACGGTGCATTACATGATGGGAGGTATTCCTACAACACTAGATGGACAGGTCAGGGACACAATTAATCAGACTGAAATTCAAGGTTTGTACGCCGTTGGGGAGTGCGCTTGTGTCTCGGTGCACGGTGCAAATCGCCTGGGGTCAAATTCCCTTCTTGACTTAATCGTTTTTGGAAGAGCAGCTGGACTTCACATAGTAGCTAACAGCAAGAAAAATAAAATAAAAAAACTTCCTCTTGATGCGGGCCAGGCAACGCTCAAACGTTTAAAAAAGCTGGAATCACAAGTTGACGGGGAGGACCCAAGAGCACTGGGCAATGAATTAAGGAAAACAATGCAAGAACATTGTGGCGTTTTTCGTTTTCCTGAGCTCCTTGAAGCGGGGTATAAAAAAGTCCTTGCTATCGAAAAAAGAGTGAGTAATTTATCGATTCAAGATAAATCAAAAGTCTTTAATACAGCGCGAACCGAAGCGTTAGAATTACAGAATCTTGTGCATGTAGCTTTGGCAACAATCACCGCAGCCAATAATAGAAAAGAAAGTCGGGGGGCACATTCAAGAGCAGATTACCCAAATAGGAATGATGAAACATGGTTACAACATTCGTTATTCAATCCAACTGATCACAGCATGAGTTACCGCCCAGTTAAATTAAAGCCATTAACTGTTGATAGTTTTCCTTTAAAAGAAAGGGTGTATTAATTAATGAAAATATCAATATACCGTTTCAATCCTGATACAGATAAAAAGCCATATATGCAGCACTACGAAGTAGAGCGCAACAACACTGACGTCATGCTGCTTGATCTATTGATAAGGATAAAAGCTTCGGATGATTCGTTATCTATGCGCATGTCTTGTCGCGAGGGTGTTTGTGGATCAGATGCCATGAATATTAATGGTAAGAATGGGTTGGCCTGCATCACTAAAATTGATGATTTGAAGCAGCCCATCAAGATTCGGCCTGTACCTGGATTACCTGTTATTCGCGATTTAGTGGTCGATATGAATCAGTTTTTTGATCATTATCACTCGGTCAAACCCTATTTAATCAACCATGATCCATTACCTAAAAAAGAGCGATTACAAACACCCGAAGAACGAAAAAAATTAGATGGTTTATATGAGTGTATTTTATGTGGTGCGTGCACGACGGCATGCCCATCTTTTTGGTGGAAACCTGATAAGTTTGTTGGGCCCGCAGGTTTGCTCCAAGCCTATCGATTCTTAGCGGATTCGAGAGACCAAGCCAAAGAGGAACGGCTTGAAAATTTGGATGACCCCGACCGACTCTATCGTTGTCACAATATAATGAATTGTGCTGATGTATGTCCCAAGGGGCTAAGCCCATCAAAAGCTATCGCCAGCATTAAACAGATGCAACTCGGAGATAAAAAATCACACTTCAAACCAATAAAAAAAATATTCCCGATAAAAGGCGATATGAAATGAGTATCAACAATTTAATTCAGTACCGTTGCAGGCGGGGATTATTGGAACTTGATCTGATTTTCGAACAATTTTGCGAGAACAATTTATCTGCCCTAAACGATGCAGACAAAACCCTTTTCCTTGAGCTTCTAAACCATGAAGATGGTGAACTTTGGACGCTATTGCAGCAATCTCAAACACCTAATAAATTTAGTCGTCTCATTAAACTCATTCAAGACAATAAGGAGCCTAGTGGTGAACACTGAAACTGCAAAGCAAAAGTCAAACAATAAAATAAAAAAATTGAATTATGAGGCGCTGGGGGGAATGTGGCCGGGCATTCAGCTTTATTACCCGCCGGTTAAATATGCGCCTTCTTTAGGCATATACGAAGACCTTGAGGGGGCAAGCAAACGCATGAAGAAGCATGCGCATGCGACGGAAGCACATACATTAATCTTCGATTTAGAGGATGGTTGTCGACAAAAAGAAATGAGCCGCACATTACTTGAAAAAGAATTACCTTTATTGCGCGAAGCAAGACCAGATGTGACGATTGCAGTGCGTGTTAATTCCTTCAGAACAGAAGAATACATAAACGACATGAGCCTTATCAGAAAATTACCTGAGTGTGTTGATGTGGTTATGTTATCAAAGGCTGGAGAAGTTTATGGGCCCGCTGAAATAAGAGACCTGTCGAATGAATTAGCTATGTTAAATACAGAAATCACAATTCAACCAATTATTGAACATCCAAAATCTCTGAAAATTGCACCAGAGCTTATGTCCTACTCTACGGTAAAACACGTGGTTTTTGGTATCCATGATTTTTCTAAGGCTATGGGAATTAACATCACTCCTGTTGGCTGGATTGATGAACTGCATTATTTTTTAAATCAATTAATGTTTGAAGCTAGAATTTCTGGTAAAGGGGTCATCGGCGGTGTTGAAACCTTAATTGGACAAGGTGCAATGCCGAGTAATTTCTTAGAACCTCACGATGTTCGGCGTTGGCTTGACTTGCACGGTGATGATGAAGCGAGAATTGTCTTTAAGCATGCTGTTCGTGAGAGAGAAATGGGGCTTACAGGTAAACAAGTTATTCACCCCGGGCATATTCATTTATGTAAAGTTGCCTACACACCATCACCAACGGATATTGCGCTTAAAATTCGTATTTTGAAAGCTGCCATTGATGCAGATGCACTGCTTGGTGGGGCGATAAAATTTGACGGTGAAATGCTTGATCCGCCGATGTTTGGTAAAGCGTTGCAAACATTATTGCGTGCTTATGCACTTCGGGCACTTAAAGAGGAGGATATGGATTTTACTTTAGATGTCTTAAATCAATTACCACTCCAAGTAATTCGGCAAAATTGGCCCTATGGGGAGATGGAATAGTGTTAGCAAATAAAATGAAAAATAATTTTGCCTGGGATTGGGAAATTCCAGAAAAGTTTAATATCGGTGAAGCATGCACCGACTCGATGAACCAAGATGGTCGACATGATCAAATCGCAATGATTGTTGAGGATGAAAATCTAGGAACTTCAAGTATTACATACAAAGAATTGGCTATAAAATCAAGCCAGTTTGCTGAATTACTAAAGCAACTTAAAGTTCCACATCAGGCACGTATCCTGGTACGTTTACCGAACTGCCTCGATTACCCCGTATGCTTTTTAGGCGCCATGAAAGCAGGTTACATTTCAGTCCCCACATCGACACTGCTGACGGCAAAAGAAATCATCTATTTGGCAAAAGATTCAGCTGCAGAAGTCTTGGTAACCGATTTAAAAACATTTAAAACATTGATTCCCATGCTTAGCGAGCTTGAGTTTTTACATACCGTTTTTATCTCTGGTGAATATGAAAATTATAAAACTGCATTCAACATTCAGGTTAAAAGTTTAGGAAATGAATTAAAAACAATCAAAGCTTTTTCGAAAAATTATGAAACCCTTGCAAACGATCCCGCTTACTTAGTTTACACCTCAGGCACGACAGGCTACCCGAAAGGGGTTTTACATGCTCACCGGGCGTTACTGGGAAGAAAACCTGCTTCAGAATTTTGGTTCAATTTTTCAGACTCGACTGACCGTATTTTACATACAGGTAAATTCAATTGGACCTATGTTTTAGGATCAGGCTTAATGGATCCACTTTATTTGGGTAAAACGGTAATTGTTCATGAGGGAAAAAACGATGCCGAAGGCTGGATCAATTTAATTAAAAAACATAAGGCAACGATCTTTATTGGTGTGCCAACTATTTATCGTCAAATCTTACAAAAATCTACGGCCAATAAAAACGATGTTAAGTCATTACGACATTGCATGAGTGCTGGTGAGCATTTGTCGGATGAGGTCTTTGATCAATGGCATGCACGTTTTGCATTAGATATCTATGAGGCAGTCGGTATGTCTGAATTTTCGTACTATATTTCCCAATCCGCACATATGCCTATTAGGCCAGGCTCTGCCGGTTTTCCTCAACCAGGACATGAGATCAGGCTGTTAAATCCAGACAATTTAGAACCTGTGAAATTTGGTGAGGAGGGCATGATATGCGTGCCAGAGAATGATCCTGGATTATTTTTGAGATACTGGAATTTAGCTGAGGAGACAAAAAAATACAGGCATGATGGATGGTTCTTTACCGGTGATTACGCGCGTTTTGATAAGGATGGCTATTTATGGTTTTTAGGGAGAAAAGACGACATTATTAAAAGTTTTGGTTACCGAGTATCACCCTATGAGATTGAACGTGTTTACAAAAATCATCAGGAGATAATTGATTGTGCAGCCATTGGTGAAGAGATTGGAAAGAATAAAATTCTTGTTGTTTTGTATGTAATTTTAAAAGTAGGCAGTAAAATTACCCCGAATGAATTAGTTGTTTACGGAAGGGAAAATTTGGCAACCTACAAAGCCCCAAAAATTGTTTATATCGCTGAAAATTTTCCAAAAACAAAGAATGGAAAAATTTTAAGAAGGCAGATTGATGCATCAATTTCATTAGCCAAATCGGATATTCGATTATGACTATAATTACGAAGCAAGACTTTATTACGTCAATTACATCGGCCTTGCAATATATATCGTATTATCATTCAGAAGACTTCATTTCGGCCATGAAGTTGGCTTATGAAAAAGAGAAATCTGCACCGGCCAAAGACGCAATTTTACAAATCTTAACCAGTTCAAAAATGTCAGCTTTTGGTCATCGCCCCCTATGCCAAGATACCGGAATTGTTACAGTATTTATTCGGCAAGGAATGAATCTAAGATGGGACACTGATCAAACGGTTGAAGAAATGGTTAATGAAGGAGTTCGACAAGCCTACCTGGATACATCAAATCCTTTGCGTGCATCCATAGTATCCGACCCAGCCGGAAAAAGAATGAATACAAAAGATAATACCCCTGCCATCACTCATGTCAGTTTAGTTCAAGGAGATACTCTCGAGGTAAGTGTTGCTGCCAAAGGGGGTGGATCAGAAAATAAAGCGTCACTTAAAATGCTAAATCCTTCCGACAGCATCACGGATTATATTTTAGACACTGTTCCTAAAATGGGTGCCGGTTGGTGTCCACCGGGTGTTTTGGGGATTGGCATTGGGGGAACCGCTGATAAAGCAATGCTGTTAGCCAAGGAATCTTTATTTGAACCAATCAATATTCAGAATTTAATAATTCGTGGGCCAAATAATCGTCTTGAGGAACTGAGAATTGAGCTTTATGAAAAAGTTAATCAACTCGGTATTGGCGCTCAAGGATTAGGAGGATTAACCACAGTTCTTGATGTAAAAATTCGAGATTACCCAACGCATGCAGCTTCATTGCCAATTGCTATCATTCCAAATTGTGCCGCAAATCGACATATTCATTTTTCTCTTAATGGAACTGGCAGCGCTACCCTTAAGGCGCCCGATTTATCGCTATGGCCTGAAAAAGTATGGCAACCAAATGAAACATTTAGAAAAGTTAATTTAAACACGTTAGAAAAAACAGCAATGTGTGACTGGAAAATTGGTGAGACTTTACTTTTATCAGGAAAAATTTTGACTGCACGAGACGCAGCACATAAAAAGTTAGAGCAATTATTAGATAATAAAGAACCCCTTCCTAACAATATTGATCTTACAAATAAATTTATTTATTACGTTGGACCAGTAAACCCCGTTAGAGATGAGGTGGTTGGACCTGCAGGGCCGACAACGGCAAACAGAATGGATAAGTATACAAAAATGATGTTAGAACAATATAAAATTTTTGGCATGATCGGAAAAGCTGAGCGTGGTCAAGACACGATTAATTTAATCAAAGAAAATCAGTCTATGTATCTAATAGCTGTGGGTGGTTCTGCCTACCTCGTCTCACAAGCAATTAAAAAAGCAAAAGTCGTTGCTTTTCCTGAATTGGGCATGGAAGCTATATATGAATTTGAAGTTGAAAATATGCCTGTTACTGTCGCTGTTGATACCTTTGGTAACTCTATTCATCAAGAAGGTATGAAACAGTGGCAAGAAGTTTTATTACAAAAGTAATTATGATTTTTGTTTATACTGATTACTCGCGTAGGCACGCGTAATCCCTTTTGGCCGAAGTGATTCATGACGAAGATGGCTGGTGCGCATTCTTTTGCGCCAGAGTGTGTAGCTGCGCGCAGTTAGTTTTTCTTTCATTAGCTTTTTTAAGCTTGTTTCGTTTAAACCAAAGGTGCGCTCAATTGCATCAAGCGGAGTGCGATCCTCCCAAGCCATTTCAATAATTCTTGATACGTCTTCATCGGTGAAATTTTTTTTCATTTTTGATAGAGTAATTTTTCAAGTAAAGGTGCAATTAAAAATAAGATAACTGCACTAATAATAGAAGTTAGTGTGAGAAAGATAAATAAATCCCAATCAAAATTTGTCACCATCTCTGGCAAACGACCCGCAACATAATTGGCAGCCGCAGCAGATAAAAACCACAAGCCCATTAAAAGAGAAGCCATTTTTTTCGGCGATACTTTGCTGACCATTGATAATCCAATCGGTGATAGACACAATTCTCCAACCGTGTGAAGAAAATAAACCAGTATGAGCCAGCTAAATGATATGTTAATTTGGTCCTTTATAAAGACTAACAACAAAAAACCCAAACCTAAAAAAAGTAGTCCTAAGCCCATCTTTTGTGGCGTAGATAATTTATTCGAACTGCTATCAACCTTAAGCCAAAAATTTGCTATTACGGGCCCTAGAAATATAATAATTAAGGGATTGATGGATTGAAAAAAAGTGACAGGAATTTCATAAACCCCAATTTGTCGGTCGATATTGTTGCTAGCAAAAATCGTCAAGGAGCCACCAGCTTGCTCAAAACCCATCCAAAAGAAAATAACAAAAATTGATAGGACTGAGATATAAGTAATTTTCTTTACTTCTGCCATTGACAGTTTTTCAGTATTTCTTTGCAATGTCATCTTTAAGGTTAAAAAAATAATAATTGCAATAAATATTTGAAATGAATAATTTTTGAAGAGTTGATGAAGTTCAATACAGAGAAAGACAAAAGGAATAGTGATAAAGGAAATAAAAATTATTTGCAACCAATCCTGAATTTGCATTTTTTTGGTTTGCCTAGACAGATCTGCGCGTATAATTTTTTCTTGATTAAATACATACTGTATTAATCCCAATAACATTCCAAAAGCAGCCAAACTAAAACCCAGGTGCCAATCAATGGTTTCGCCTACAAAGCCAATTATTAATGGCGCCATGAAGGCGCCAAGATTAATACCAACGTAAAAAAAACTGAATCCAGCGTCGCGTTTGGGATCATCTTCCGAATAAAATTTTCCTAATAGCGTGCTGATATTGGGTTTAAAAAATCCATTCCCAATAATTAAAAGCCCCATTGCTAAATAGAGATAATCAGGTAAGGCCATCATCAGATGCCCTAAAATCATAACCATTCCACCGATGATTATAGCCTTGTTATAACCTAGAAATCGATCTGCAAGAAAACCACCAAAAACTGGTGTGACGTATACCAACCCTGTATAAATGGCATAAATATTTAAGGCTTCAAATTCTGAGTACTCTTGCGATTGCACAAGGTACAAAACCAACAGGGCACGCATACCGTAATAACTAAAACGTTCCCACATTTCAGTAAAGAATAGAGAGATTAATGCTCGGGGTTGCCCTTTAGTTAGATTAAACTGCAATGGTTATCCCTAATTTTTCTTGTATATTTTCGGACAGTTTTTTTATTGTCTCTGAAGTTAAAACACCATGTTTGGCTTGCAATATAAAGGAATCTTCGACACGGTTACCAAGGGTGTTAATTTTAGCGTGCTCAATAGATAAATTTAACGTATTAATTATATTTGATAGCTGGAAAAGCAAACCTTTTCTTGAATCTGTTGTGATAGAAAACTCATAGCCTCCCTTTATTTTTTTAAATTCTATTGATGATTCAATTTTGTGATGCATTGCCTGACGTGATTGATTGCTAGGAATATCGATTGCGACAAAATTAGCATTTAGTATTTTGGTTAATTCCTTTTCAATAAATTCAAACAGATGTTTGTAACTTACATTTTTTCCGTCCATGAGAATATTAAATACATCCAATGCGAAATCATCTTTTGTGGTAAAGATTTTTGCTTGCATCACATCAAAGTTATTCAGCGCAAAGAATTGCGATGATTTGATGAAAATGTTTTCGCTTTCCTTGCGAAAAATAAGAACTTCAATGCCATTTCCATCTGGCGCATGTCGTGTCTTTACTAACGTTATTCTTGAGTGAAACTGTTTTAACAGCACACGACTGTGCCAAATAATATCGTGCTCATCAAAACGATAAAAATATTCATCACCTAGTGAATGCCATAAAGCACGAACGTTTTCACTATTAATCGAATAACTTTTATTTAATCTTGCGAGAACATTTTGTTTTCTAATTTTAATTATTTCATGCGCATCCTTAAGCTGTTCATCTAGGTAATTATAGGTTTGATAAAAAAGATCTTTTAAAAGCGAAGCTTTCCATTGATTCCACACTGCAGGACTTGTTCCTCGGATATCGGCACCGGTTAATAAGTAAAGTGCTTTTAATTTAGTTTTTGTTTGTACAAAATTAGCAAATTCTTTTATGGTTTGCGGATTAGAAATATCTTTCTTTTGCGCTACTTGAGACATCGTAAGGTGTGACCTTACAAGCCATGTAATTAAATTCATTTCCTTTTTATCAAATTGCATTCTGCGGCAGAATGTTGCAGCAATTTTTTCACCAATAATCGAGTGATCACCGCCTTGACCTTTACCAATGTCGTGAAAAAAAGCTGCAAAATAGAGTAGGTAGGGTTTTCTGAAAGATTTAAAAACTTCATGACATTCAGGAAATTCATGTTTTAGTTTATCTTTACTGTAACGTCGAATATTTTCAATGACATTTAATGTATGCTCATCAACCGTATAGATATGAAATAAGTCATGTTGCATTTGGGCAACAACTTTGCCAAATGCTGGGATAAATTTACCTAAGATATTCGTTTTATTGAGTAATCGTAATGCACGATTGACTTTATTTTTTGCAGTAAAGATCTGCAAAATTTTATTTTGGTAGAAGCTATTTTTTCTAATACTTTGGTTGATTAATTTTGACGAGCTATCGAGCAAACCAAGGAGGTTAGGGCCAAAACCATGAATATTTTTTTTACCTTGAAAGATTAAAAAAGGTTCAAATATATGTTGAATAAAATTTTCTTTATACCCCTCATCTATTTCAAGTAAATTATTCATGACAAAAAAAGGGAGTTCATGCCGAATGGTTATCTTTTTTTGTGGTTTTGGGTTCAATCTTTTAGTTACAATCTCATTAAATAAAATAATGTAATTAACTGATTTATAATAACTTTTCATCACCATTTCACTTGCTTTATGGTGACCATGCCCGGTATAACCCAAATGTGATGCAAGCTTATTTTGTAGATCAAATACCAACCTATCTTCTGCAGAGCTGGCTAATAGATGGAGTAATATGCGCCGCTTAGTTATACGATTAAGATGAAAATTTACTTTATTATATTCATTCAAATTGATTACATTATTTTGAAGCAACTCTCTAAAAGTCCGACCTTTTTTTTGTGACCTAGCTATCCATATGACATTATGTAAATCTCTTAGTCCACCAGGACTTTCTTTTACATTTGGCTCTAATTGATATGCCGAGCCCCTATATTTTTTATGCCTATTAGTTTGCTCTGTTAATTTTTGATGATAAAACTCATCTTCTTTAATCTGCTTAAAGATATTTAATTCTAAATTTTTAAAAAGGATTTTAGAGCCACAAATAACTCTGGTTTCCAATAAATTGGTCGCTGTCCTAATATCTTTTTTAAATTCATTTATGCACTGATTAATATCACGGGTGCTGTGACCAATTTTTAGACCTAAGTCCCAACAAAGAGTAATAAATGATGTGATTTTTTCAAATTCTGCTTCAGGAAGATTTTCTTTGTGTAGCAGCAGAATATCAATATCCGAATAAGGATAAAGCTCCTTTCTTCCGTATCCACCAACGGCAATTAAAGCAACATCTTTTCTTAAAAAAACTTTTTTCCATAACTGTTTTAATAAAGAATCAACAAGGAAGGTATGTGCCCTTAAAAATGTTTTGTTATTATGTTCTCTTAAAAAATTTTTTTTTAGTTGGCTAATCTTTAAGGTGTAATTATTCTTTAAATTTTGAATCATGATCAAAGAAAAGACGGTTCTTGAGGCGTACCTTTTGATTGTGTAAGAACCTCATAACCACTTTGAGTAACTAAGATGGTATGTTCCCATTGCGCAGAAAGGCTGCGATCTTTTGTTACCACGGTCCAGCCATCAGGCAGCATTTTAATATCTTTTTTTCCAGCATTAATCATGGGTTCAATCGTAAATATCATGCCTGCTTTAAGCTCCAAGCCATGGCCTTGAGTTCCGTAATGTAACACCTGAGGCTCCTCATGAAATACCTTACCAATTCCGTGGCCACAAAACTCTCGAACCACGCTGAAGCCATTCGATTCAGCATGATTTTGAATTGCGTAACCAATATCACCTAAATAATTACCGGGTTTCACTTGGTGAATTCCTAGCCACATGCACTCATAGGTGATATCACACAAGCGCTGTGCTTGTATTGAGGGTTCACCAGCATAAAACATTCGGCTGGTGTCCCCATGATAACCATCTTTAATGACTGTTATATCGATGTTGATAATATCTCCCCTTTTAAGTATCTTTGGCCCAGGGATACCATGACATATTTGATTATTAACAGATGTGCATATGGATTTTGGGTAGGGCGTATGACCCGGTGGAGCATAATTTAGTGGCGCAGGGATCGTTCCTTGCTTTATGACCATGAACTCATGGCACAGTTTATCGATTTCCTCGGTAGAAATTCCAGGTCTGACGAAGTCGGTAATATAGTCGAGAACTTCTGATGCCAATTGTCCGGCAACGCGCATTTTAACTATATCTTGATTATTTTTTATTGAGACACTCATGTGAATAATTTCAGGCAAAAAACAAAAGAATTATGTTATCATAGCGCGTTTTCGATTTTCGAATAAATTTGCATTAAATCTTGTTAAGGGTGCTGACAACAGTATTAATAGATTTAATGAAGTGATTAACCCTTAAAAGGAGAAAAACATGTCTGTAACCATGAGACAAATGTTGGAAGCGGGTGTACATTTTGGACATCAAACCCGTTATTGGAACCCAAAGATGGCGCCGTTCATATTTGGTGATCGCAACAAAATTCATATTGTTAACCTTGAGAAGACCCTTCCTATGTTTGAAGAGGCACTCAAATATGCAAAGACCTTGGCAGCTAACAAAGGCCGTATTCTATTTGTTGGAACAAAAAGACAGGCGCGTGAGATTGTCAAAGAGGAAGCTATACGAGCCGGTTGTTCTTACGTAAATCATCGATGGTTGGGCGGCATGCTCACAAATTTTAAAACTGTTAAGCAATCCATTAAGCGCATGAATGAAATGCAAGCAGTGCTTGAGGGTGAAGGATTAGATAAAATCACAAAAAAAGAAGCATTAAATCTTCGACGTGATTACGAAAAGCTGGAGCGTTCTATTGGTGGTATTCGTGAAATGATTGCTTTACCAGATGCTATTTTTGTTATTGATGTTGGTTTTGAGAGCGGAGCTGTGGTTGAGGCTACTAAATTGGGTATCCCCATTATTGGTGTGGTTGATACCAATAATTCTACAGATAATATTGCTTATGTTATTCCTGGCAATGATGACTCAAGCCGCGCGATTCGTCTTTATGCAAGAGGCATGGCAGATACCATTTTAGAAGGTAAAAATAATGCAATTAAAGAGGTTGCGAGGATGGTAGCTGAGAGTGAGGCATCTGCTGAGGATGCTGAGGAAGCTGCAGAATAATTAATAAAGGAGTTTTAACGTAATGGCTGAAATTACAGCGAGTTTAGTTATGAAGTTAAGGGGGCAGACGGATGCTCCTATGATGGATTGTAAAAAAGCATTAACTGAAGCGGATGGAGATTTTGCTCGAGCCGAGGAAATCTTAAGAGTACGATTTGGAAACAAAGCATCAAAAGCATCAACTCGCGTTGCTGCTGAGGGTGCAGTGGCTGCTTTTATTGCAAAAGATGGGAAATCTGGATCTTTAATTGAAGTTAACTCAGAAACTGATTTTTGTGCAAAAAATGATGAATTTCAAAAGTTTGTCAATCAATTGGCTGAAGTTATCTGTGATCAAGCCCCACAAACTGTTGAAGAATTAGCTACAAAACAAGTGGACGGAAAAACTATCGAGGATATCCGCACAGGTTTAATTGGTAAAATCGGTGAAAACATTACGCCACGTAGATTTGCCAACATTAATGCGAAAGGTCAACTGCATAGCTACATCCATGGCTCAAAAATTGGCGTTATTCTCGATCTTGAAGGTGGAAATGCTGACCTTGGTAAGGATATTGCTATGCATATTGCTGCAGCAAAACCTAAGGCTATTGATCGGTCGGGAGTTGATCAAGCTTTAATTGATGCCGAAAGACGCGTTGCAATTGAAAAAGCTAAAGAGGCCGGCAAACCAGATGACATGATTGATAAAATTGCTGATGGTACCGTTCACAAGTTTCTCAAAGAGGTAACTTTACTGAACCAAGCCTTTGTTAAAGATGATAAAGTTTCTGTGCAGGACTTATTAAAGCAAAATAACGCATCCTTACACTCTTTTACTATGTTTCAGGTGGGTGAGGGAATCGAAAAAAAACAAGAGGACTTTGCTGCGGAAGTTGCAGCGGCATCGAAAGTTTAGAAAAATTAGGCTAAGCGAAAAAAAAGGATTGTTTTGCAATCCTTTTTTTTTGGCCAAAACCATATAAAATACAGCTAACAAATTTTATTTACCAATAACATGCAATCAAAATTCAAAAGAATTCTTTTAAAACTTTCAGGTGAAGCCTTAATGGGCGATGATAGTTTTGGCATAAATCCGGATACCGTAAATAAAATCGTTGATGAAATTAAGCAGGCAAAATTATTAGGGATAGAAATTGCTGTTGTCATTGGAGGGGGTAATATTTTTCGAGGTGCGGCGCTTGGTACCGCAGGTATGGACCGTGCTACGGCAGATTATATGGGAATGTTAGCAACTGTGATGAATGCACTTGCTCTCCAAGATGCAATGAAGCATGCTGGTTTAGTAAGTAGGGTTCAATCAGCAATAAATATTGATCAGGTAGTCGAGCCTTATATTCGTGGTAAAGCTATTCAATATTTGGAGGATAAAAAGATAGTTATTTTTGCCGCAGGTACTGGAAATCCTTTTTTTACAACGGATACAGCGGCCGCGTTACGAGCAATGGAAATTAGTGCAGATATTATGATTAAAGCAACGAAGGTAGATGGTATTTATTCATCAGACCCTATTAAAGATAAAAATGCGAAATTATTTAGTTCGATCTCTTTTGATGAAGTAATTAATAAAAATTTAAAGGTCATGGACGCGACTGCTTTTACCTTATGCCGCGATCAAAAATTACCGATAGCTGTTTGTAATATTTTTAAGAAAAATGCATTAAATAATGTATTAATAGGTAAGCAAGAGGGCACGCTTGTTAAAAATTAGATTGAGGAATTAAGGATATGGAAGAAATAAAAAATAGTACTAAAAGTAAAATGCAAAAAAGCATTGAAAAATTAAAATCTGATCTTTCCAAAATTAGAACAGGTCGCGCCCATACTGGAATTTTAGATCATTTGACTGTCGATTATTACGGTTCACAAACTGCAATCAATCAAGTAGCTAATGTGACGGTTGGTGATTCTGTAACTATTAATGTGCAACCTTATGAAAAGACAATGATTCCTGTCATAGAGAAAGCAATTAGAGAGGGAGATATGGGCTTAAATCCAGCAACAACTGGAGATATTATAAGGATTCCTCTGCCACCATTAACAGAGGAAAGAAGAAGAGATTTAATTAAGGTTGTTAAATCTGAAGGGGAGAACTCTAAAGTTGCTATTAGAAATGCCCGAAGAGATGCTAACGACTCCTTGAAAAAAATGTTGAAAGATAAAGAAATCAGTGAAGATGATGAGAGAAGGGCACAAGATGATGTGCAAAAAGTAACCGATTTGCATATCAGTGAAATTGATAAGCTTATCGAGTTAAAAGAAAAAGATTTATTAGCTATCTAATTAATTATTAAATTGCTCAATCTTTTTAAAAAATTATCATTAAGACCGGATAAATTTCCAAAACATGTTGCAGTGATTATGGATGGCAATGGAAGATGGGCCCAGAAAAGACAGTTACCACGCTCGCTTGGGCACGCAAAAGGCTTAGATTCTGTTCAAAAGATAATTCAATATGCTTATGAATTTAAAATTCAGTGTTTAACACTTTTTGCTTTTAGTACTGAGAATTCTGGGAGGCCAAAAAAAGAAATTAGTGATTTGACAATTTTATTTGATAAAACCATAACTGGGGAGTCAAAAAAAATTTTGGCAAATAATATTAAGATTAATATTTTAGGAGATATTAGTTTTTTCCCAGATAATCTTCAAAAGAAAATTCAAGATCTTTTAATAAAGACAAGAAAAAATAATGGGTTAAGCCTTAATATCGCACTAAATTATGGGGGAAGATCAGAAATCGTCAGATCTGTTAATAAAGTACTTAGCAAAAAAAAATTACCTAAAATTACAGAAAAAGACATCGAAAGAAATTTAGATACCAAAGATTTACCTAATGTAGATCTATTAATTAGAACTGGCGGTGAAAAGCGTCTAAGCAATTTTCTTATTTGGCAGCTTGCTTATGCTGAGCTTTACTTTATAAATTCTCTCTGGCCAGAGTTTAACAAAAATAATTTTATAGATGCTCTTCTATTTTATCAATCAAGAAACAGGCGATTTGGAAAGTTGAGTAAATAAGTTATGACTTTAAAAAGAACAATTTCAGCGCTCGCTCTTGTTGCTATTTTTTCATTAAGTTTTTTTAACTCTAATGATGTTTACTTCAATTTATTTGCTTTGATCATTTGCTTAATTGGGATGGTTGAACTTAATGATATGCTTTTTAAATATAGGAACCCAATGTTTTTTTTTCTTACATTAATTTTTTTGGGCTCTTCTTTTTTTTCTTTCCCAGACCCACTATTTATTGCATCATTATCATTTATATTCTGGGTTTTTTTTGTACCGATATTATTTTATAGAAATTTAAAACTTCTGGATTACCAAAAAAGTTTTTTTGGAATATTTTTAATTGGCTGTTTGTTTTATTCAATAATTTATATGTATGAGAATCATCAAAATCTTTTATTGTTTTCCCTTTTATTGGTTTGGATTGCAGATTCTGGTGCTTATTTTATCGGAAGAAAATTTGGAAAGTATAAATTTGTACCATTCATAAGTCCTGGTAAAACATTAGAAGGGGTCGCAGCTGCTTTTATATTAACTTTTTTGTTCTCCTTTTTGTTTGCTGAATACTTTTCACTTTCTATGAAAGCGTCGCTTTCTTATGCAATTATTATTACTTTTTTTAGTATTCTTGGAGATTTGTTCGAGTCATACATTAAAAGGTCTGCCAATTTAAAAGATAGCGGCACTATAATCCCTGGACACGGTGGAGTTATGGATCGTATTGATGGCATTTGCTCATCAATACCAATTATTTTTTCTGTAATTATCTTTTTTCCCAACTTATTACCATGAAAACCTTATCAATATTAGGTTCTACGGGAAGTATAGGCAGAAATGTTCTTGAGGTTGTTAGAATTAATGAGGATAGATTTAAAATTTTTGCACTTTCATGTTACAAAAATGTAGAACTTCTAAAACTGCAATGCCTAGAATTTAATCCCTATTTTGCTGTTGTTTCATCTGAAATCGACGCAAAAATTCTTAAAGAAGCTTTAAAAGATAAAGTTGGCACAGAGGTTTTATTCCAACAAGACTCATACAGCTTCATAGCTAGACATGATGAAGTTACCCATGTTATTGCTTCAATTTCAGGTGCAGCAGGTCTTCTGTCAACATATGCTGCTGCCAAGGCTGGTAAGGAAATTTTACTTGCAAATAAAGAATCCTTAGTCATGGCTGGCCCATTAATTTTGTCAGAAGTATTAAAAAATAATTCCAAAATAATTCCTATCGATAGCGAACATAATGCTATTTATCAATTATTAGACGGTGAGGATGGAGATATTTCGCAAGTAAAAAAAATCATTCTTACTGCTTCTGGAGGCCCATTTCTCAATGATTCTGTTGATAAAATTGCAAATGCAACTGTAACCGAGGCTCTTAATCATCCAAATTGGAACATGGGAGATAAAATAACCATCGATTCAGCAACAATGATGAATAAAGGATTAGAGGTTATAGAAGCCTTTTATTTATTTAATCTTCCATCATCAAAAATTGATGTCATTGTTCATCCTCAAAGCGTAATCCACTCAATGGTAGAATATATAGATGGAAGCATAGTCTGCCAATTAGGATTTTCTGACATGAAAATACCTATATCTTATTCCCTTGGCTACCCAAAAAGAATTAATTCTGGCCTGACAGGCATCAATTTGTCTGAAGTTGAAAAGCTTACATTTTTTAAACCTGATTTTAAAAAGTTTTCCTGTTTAAGTATGGCTTATGAAGTTTTAAATAAAAACTTATCTCATTCAATTGTTTTGAATATTGCTAATGAGCTTGCAGTAAATGAGTTTTTAAAAAATAAGATTAAATTTTTCAAAATATCAGAAACTGTGAATTTTATGTTGAACAGCATTGAATCAGATAATATTTTAAATATTGATGATGTTTTAAATTTTAGTGAGATTGTAAAAAATAAAACATATAACTATTTAAGTTACGCAAAAAATTTTTAAAAAAGTTATTATTTCTCAATAACTTGTGCTAACTTTTTATCTTTTAAATTTCAAAAAAACAGATATAATATTAAAATTAAAATTTATTAAAATTGATGAATGAAAATATTTTATTTACTTCTAGTTTTTATCTTTAATATTTTTTTTGCCTCTTTAGTAAGTGCGGGGGAAAAAATTTCAGATATCAAAATTGAAGGTTTGCAGAGGCTCGATGCCGGATTAGTATTTAATAACATCCCATTTGAAATTAACGATGAAATTGAATCAATTGATTTTTCAAAAACAATTAATCTTTTATATAAAACAGGATATTTCAAAAATATTATTATTGAACAAGAGGGTTCGGTAATTTTAATTTCCGTAAGAGAAAAGCCTATTTTATTTGAATTAAATTTTTTTGGCACAGAAACATTTCAACCTGATGCTTTAAAAAGTGCTTTGAATTCTATGAATATTGCTTCTGGCCTTGTTTTAGATGAATCAGAGTTATTAGTCGCCCAGAAAGAGATAACCTCTCAATACCTTGCCAATGGAAAATATCGAGCTTCAGTTAATTACGAAGTTATACCTTTATCTAATAATAGAGTAAACGTTAATTTTTATATTGACGAAGGTGGTATTTCAAGAATAAAAGAAATTAATATATTAGGTAACTTTAATTTTAAACCACAAGAACTTTTAGATACGCTCAATTTAAAAACTACCAACTATCTATCTTGGTGGAACAAAGATGATCGGTATTCTAGACAAACTTTAGGAGGAGATTTAGAGGCTATAAAATCTTTTTACATGGATAAAGGTTTTTTAGATTTTAAAATAGTCAGCTCTATCGTAAGTATTTCCAAAAACAAAAAAGATGTTTTTATCAATATTACTCTTGATGAAGGCAAAAAGTATACATTTGGAAAAATAACAGTTTCTGGTGATATACCAGATTTGATCGACCAAGCAGAGATTAAAAAAAATATATTGATAAAAAATGGAGAAGTTTTCAACAGAAATTTAGTAAATATTTCTAGCAATTTAATAAATGATACTTTGGGCAATTATGGCTATGCCTTTGCTAATGTGAATGCAATACCCTCTGTAGATAAAACAAACCTTGTAGTGGATTTTAATTTTAATATTGATCAGGGAAAAAAGATTTATGTTAGAAGGATTAATATTATTGGTAATGACTCCTCTAAAGATGAGGTAATAAGAAGACAGTTAAGACAATATGAGTCAAGTTGGTTTTCAAATGAAAAAATTAAATTATCGAAAACAAGACTTGAAAGGACACAATTTTTTGAATCAGTTACAATGGAAACACCCATTGTTCCTGGTACCCCTGACCAGGTAGATTTAAATGTGTTGCTTAAAGAAACAAACACAGGAAAATTTAATATTGGCGCTGGAGTAAGCTCTAGTGAAGGGATCGTTGGAACTTTAGGACTTTCTCAAGCTAATTTTCTTGGCACTGGTAATCGTGTCTCTACTTCAGTTTCATTGGGTGGTATTAATAAAGTTTATAGTTTATCTTTTCTTGATCCCTATTGGACCGATGATGGGCTGTCTAGAGGGATTAGCGCCTATTATCATGATATTGACACTGCCGATCTAAAGACAGGGGACTATAAAGAAAAAAATTATGGTGCCGGTCTTAATTTTGGTATCCCCTTAGCTGAGTTCGAAAAATTTGTGGTTGGATCAACGTTTGAGCATGTTGAATTAACTCTTCAAAGCACATCTCCACCTGAATATGTTAGTTTTTGTAATAGTGTTGCAAGTTCGAATTCATGTGACACAAATAATCTTGTATTTTTTGCTAATTGGACGCATAACACAATCAACAACCCCTTTTTCCCTTCAGAGGGTCATAATTTAGACTTAGCATTTGACATATCAACCCCAGGGCTTGATTTAGAGTACTTTAAAATCATGGCAAAAGTTGAAAAGTTTTTTCCTATAAGTGATAGCGTCACGACTAGAATAGCCGCATCAATAGGTTACGCTGATGAATATGGCGATAATCCTTACCCATTTTTTAAAAATTTTAAAGTTGGTGGCAAGTCTTCTGTCAGAGGTTTTCAAGAGGGATCAATTGGTAAAAAAGTTTTGAATCCTACTACAGGTAGTTTCACAACTAGTGGTGGTAAACAAATGGTATATTTTAATGCTGAAACCTATTTTCCGATACCATTTGTAAAAAAATCTGACAGTTATAGATTAAGTGCTTTTGTTGATGGCGGTGCTGCATTTGATAATTCATATGATCAAGATGCAATTAGATATAGTGCTGGGTTAGGTGCGTTATGGATATCTCCATTTGGTCCGCTGAATGTTTCTATTGCAATGCCACTAAATGAAAAAGATAATGATCAGACTGAAAAATTCCAGTTTGGTATGGGTAAAAGTTTTTAATAAAATAAAAGGAGCTAGTAAAAATGAAGAAAAATATTTTAAGTTTATTTCTTTTAGTTACATTTTCCCTTAATGTTTTTGCTGAATTAAAAGTAGGCTTTGTTCGTGTGGATGAAATTTTAAAGAATGCTCCACAAGCTGCTGAAAGCAATAAAAAATTAGAAGCAGAGTTTAAAACTAGAACTGCTAAATTGAAAAAAGATATCGAGGCTTTGAATAAAAATGAACAACAATTTAAGAAAGATAGTTTAACAATACCTGATGATGAAAAAGAAAAAAAACAAAGAAATTTACAAAATAGTAGAATCGATATACAAAGAACAGAGAGGGAATTAAGAGAAGATATTGATATAAGAAGACGTGATGAAATTAATCAATTACAAGTAAAAATTACTGAGGTTATTGAAAAATTAGCAGAACGTGATAAATTTGATTTGATTTTATACACTGGTGTTGCTTATGCAAGTGATAAAGTCAATATTACTGATTTAGTTTTAAAAGAACTTAGTAAATAATTTTTACTAATTACCTATGGAGTTTACTTCCGAAAAAATTGCTAACTTAATTGGTGGTGTTTGCACCGAGCCAGGAATATTAATAACAAATGTTTCCTCCTTAGCAAAAGCTAGAAAAAATTCAGTTTGTTTTTATAATGACAGTAAGTATAAAAATGATTTATCTAAAACAAAAGCCGGAATTGTTATTATAGAAAAATCTAATGAATCTTTAACCAGAATCCCAAAGATTTTGGTTAACGATCCTTATTTAGCTTACGCAAAAATATCTAATTTATTTACCAAAAAACAAAAAAAATCAATTATTCATAAATCTTTAGTTTTTGGTACTGGTTTTAAAATAGGCACAAATCCCAAAATAGATCCATATGTTGCTGTTGGTGATAATGTTTCAATCGGAGATAATGTCCATATTAGTTCAAACGTGACTATTGGTTCAAACGTGACTATTGGTTCAAACGTGACTATTGGTTCAAACGTGACTATTGCCGATGATGTATATATTGGAAAGAATTGTTTTTTTTATGCCGGATGTAAAATAGGCACAGATGGATTTGGTTATGCCCAAGAAAAAGATAAATCTTGGGTAAGAATACCGCAGATAGGATCTGTTTTGATAGGTGATGATGTGGATATTGGGGCAAATACTACAATTGATAGAGGCGCCCTAGATAATACTATTATTGAAAATGGGGTAAAAATAGATAACCAAGTTCAAATT
>Ga0209631_10000844_pt1 | contig 41057 bp, 21 predicted proteins | sample COG_08_FD_184752 | JGI IMG/M metagenome (GOLD analysis project Ga0209631, IMG submission 184752) | Pelagic Microbial community sample from North Sea - COGITO 998_met_08 (SPAdes) (version 2) | ecosystem: Environmental > Aquatic > Marine > Neritic zone/Coastal water | place: Helgoland, sampling... | reverse complement strand
CCCTAAACCCTAAACCCTAAACCCTAAACCCTAAACCCTAAACCCTAAACCCTAAACCCTAACCTAGGTATACCCCAAGTACCACAAGAGAACCCTCGACAACCGCCTGCAACGCATCAGAACGGGACCTGCGAATCCCGCCGGGAGGCCCTCAGTTTGGGGAGCATGCGCGTCGCGAGATGAGCCGGACACGCCTGCAGCGGGGGCGGCTATAGTTGCGCGTGCACGTGCGTCGATGTACCCAAGATCAACTCTAGCTAGTGCGTTCACGGAGCCGTCGTTCACATGTTACAAGGTACTATCGCGCACACAAAAGCCGTTTCTATTCGTCGATCGTCACGCCGTCTGTGCGCACATGACAGCCCGCCGCCATGAGCTCACGTATCGCAGCCGGCAAGCTCGTCAGCTGATTGGCACCGAGGTTCACACTCTTCAGCGCCGTGAGTTGCCCGATCTCTGCTGGCACGCTCGTCAGCTGATTGCTGCCGATGTACAAGTCCGTCAGCGACGTGAGCTGCCCGATCTCCGCCGGCAAGCTCGTCAGCAGATTGCAGTTGAGGGACAACCTCTCCAGCGAGGTGAGCTGCCCGATCTCCGCCGGCAGGCTCGTCAGCCGATTGTCGTAGAGGAGCAACCTCGCCAGCGAGGTGAGCTGCCCGATCTCTGCCGGCAAGCTCGTCAACTGGTTGTCGTCGAGCCTCAACTCCACCAGCGAGGTGAGTTGCCTGATCTCTGCCGGCAAGCTCGTCAGCTTATTGTGGTCAAGGTTCAACACCGTCAGCGACGTGAGCTGCCCGATCTCCGCCGGCAAGCTCGTCAGATCGTTGCCGCGGAGGTACAACGTATCCAGCGATGTGAGCTGCCTGATCTGTGTCGGCAGAGTCGTCAGCTGATTGCCGCCGAGGCCGAACACCCTCAGCGTCGTGAGATGCCAGATCTCCACCGGTAGGCTCGTCAGCTGATTGCCGCCGAGGCCCAACTGCTCCAGCGCCGTGAGCTGCCCGATCTCCGCCGGCAAGCTCGTCAGCTGATTGTCGCGGAGGTCCAACTGCTCCAGCGACGCGAGCTGCCCGATCTCCGCCGGCACGCTCGTCAGCTGATCACCGAAGAGGTACAACACCCTCAGCGACGTGAGCCGCCCGATCTCAGCCGGCACCGCTCCGGTCAGGCCAACCCTCCTCAACTTGAGCTTCACCACTCGGCCGCGATCCACCGTCACCCCGTGCCACTCCTCCGGCCCGACGTCCACCTGCCAATACCGCTTGAGCCTCGGCCACGTCTCGCGTAGCACGCGCAACACGAGGACGTCGTCGCTCACGTGCTCAGCAGGATACGGCGCCCACGGAAGGTCGAGCTCGTTGCGAGCCCACTTGAGAACCTCGAAGTTCCGTTGCGCGCAGGCGTACTCGCACAGTCGGTCCTTGTGCACCCCTATGAGCTCAAACGCCCGCTCCTTCTCCAGAGATCGCACACGATCGTCATCCAGGAGACGAACGAGGTGGTCGGCGATATCGTCGCCCGCTACCCCCTCGAAGTCGAAAGTCCGCGGCAAAGCCCCGGGCCGGGAAAAAGCCTCCCGAAACGTCGAGCTCAGCGCGAGTATCTGTCGCGTTTTGACGTGCTCGATGTGGGAAAGGACGATCGCCCGGAGATCCACGGGAAGAGCGCAAAGGCTGGCGTTCAGGTCGACCATCTCGCGCCGATATGTACTGCGACGCGCGGCTGGGTTGTGACGACTGCGCCCCGACGGGTGGCTTTTGCCGAACGAAAAGTTTCCTCGGAAGAAACGAACCGAAATTCGAACCGAATGTCGAATTTCGGGCAGAGCTCTGCGGAGGCTTCGATCATCACAGGCAGTGCTCGCATTGTAACATAGCTCTAGTCCGCCTGCTGCGTCAACACCGCGATTCTATTCCGCCCGAAATCGAGCACGAGCGTGCACCCTCGAAACAAATCTGCACACAGGGCGCCATCCGCGTGAGGGCTCAGAGCCAGGTCCGGCGGATCTCCCGTCGTGTGCGTCAGCGCACGAACCGTCTCGAACCGGCCCCCCGCAAACTCGACACGCCTCAGCCTGCCCGTGACAACCTCAGGCTCGACCCTCGCGAGCCTGCTTCTCTCCTCCCCCGGCCCGGACATCACGCCACCCGGTTGTAGACCCACCGTACGTTCCACCATCTTCCACTCCTTCGCCGCGCGCGCAGATACAATCGCACCCGCGCCGCCGGCGCCGAGTGAGAGTCGAAAGAGACGACCCTCCCATCCCGACCCGCCCGATGCGTCGTCGGGCCCAGCGCCTGTGCCAGCCTGCGGTCCTCCTCGCGGCAGCTTCTGCTCGAGTAGGGGTTCGGGAGTGAGCGCGTCGTCGGCGACGGTGACCTTCACGCGGACGTGAGGCACGCCTTGGATCCACTCGACGCGTTGCCAAGCCGCGGTCACCCGGTCCGACGGCGAATACCCAGCCGGGTCGAAGCAGAGGACATCGAACGACGGCGCCTTGGGTGACCCCGGCACGCGTTTCGGGGCCCTGACCTCCACGACGGAGTGTTGCAGAAAGTCCGCCCCCAGCACGCCCACGAGCCCGCCGCCGGTGGAGGGGTCCGAGCCGATCGGCGGCGGAGGCGTCCTCAACGCCGCGGACAAGGACTGCTCCATGTACACCGGCGCCGGGACGTTGACGCACCCAGCCGAGATCGTCGTGCCCCGCCTCATGGCGCCGCTGAGCGCCGCATTAGATACACCAACGACGGATAGCTCGCCGAATGCGGGCATGCCGAGACGGTCCGCGACTGAAGGTTCGATCGCGAACCCTGCGCAGGACGTGTCGAGGACGAACCAGCCCGGTGACGCTTCACCGTTCAAACGCGGCGCGACTAGGACGTGACCACCTTCACCCCTTGCCGCGGGGACGGCCGCAGCCGCCTCCATGACAGACGCATCGCCGGAAGTGTACGTCGGAACCGGCCATCTGCTGTTGTCCCTCGGGTACCCCTCGTACGGCTGCGAGAAGAGATTGGACGATGACTCCTCCTCGCTCGACACCGTCTTCTTGGCGCGGTACACGCACGAGTTCCCCGCCGGGTGCGTCTGGTGCGACACTCCAGGCACGAGCAAGCCGTCCTCTGACCTGCTCCACTCGCCGAACACCCACGTCTCGACACCCTCGGGCGTGGCCAGCTCGCACCTGTGCGGAACCCAGCCGTCGTTTGAGCGATGAAGCCACACGCGAGCGCCGACTGAGCCTCCTCGGCAAGCCACCGCGACGAGCGCACCGTCGCCCGATGGAATCGGTGGTGGTGCACCCGCCCGTCTCACCTCGCGGGCACTCACTCGAGACACGGCGTCGCCGAACTTCTTCTTACCCCCCTTGCTCTTATCCCCCTTGCGCCCCCCCTTACCCCGTTCCTTGCCGCGTCGCCCTCCGCCCGGCTCTGGCTCCGCGACCAACGCCGACGTCGAGAGTTTGGGTACCATCGTGTGCTCCTCCACCAGCGCCCTCAGCGGCACCTTCGGCCCGCGAATCAGCTTCAACAGGAGCCTGCGTCTCGCGGCTTGGCCGTTCAGCCACTGCCCGCTGCGTATCCACGATATGAGCAGCGATCGGTGAGCGCCGTCGAAGGACGTCGCCCGACACGTACCCGACCCGAGCTCGGTTTCCCACGCGACGTCAGTCTCAGGGTCGTACCCCGACTGACACAGCAGTGGCGGGACCGGGACCTCGCCCTCGTCTGTGGTCGTCTCGCCGGTTTCGAGAGATATCACATCGCGGAATCCCATGCCATCGGGAGACGCGTCGAAGGTGAGCGACCACGACGCCGTTAACCCCAGGGAGACTCCATCGCCCCCGACGGTGACGAGACCTTGGGGCCCGTCGGGGCGTGCCGGGTCGGAGCTCCCGCGCCTGGTAGCCTCAGCAGCGGCGAGAAGTTCGAGTATGCCGTCGTCCTCGGATGCAGCGAGGGCCAGAGACGTGCCCCTCGGCGTCCTAGTCCACGCTGACGCGGTCCGGGCAAAGGGGACGTCGTGCGCTTTTTGGCAATCTGGGTTACCGCGCCGATATCCCGCCGCGAGAATCGGGGAACGTCGCCGACAGCTCTGTGATCGCGTCCCCGGCGCGAACACTCTACCTATCGAGGCGGCCGCATCGACGGATGCCCCGCTGGCGGTCGCCATCGATCGTCAAGCGCTCCACAGTGTGAAGCTCCGTCGCGAGATTATATCCAAAAGTTTGAGGGCGAGTCGCTGGTTTCGAAGTCGAGTTGCCAAATCGAGCTTCGTCCAAATCGCAGAAGGTCTAGCGCGCTCGGGTGTCGACGGCGTGCGAGATGTCCACCTTGACGGTGGTGACGCGTCCGGCGAGGCCCGATGATGCGGTTCAGCTCGATGGGTTCGTCGACGGGTGCGTCCCCGACCTGCCCCCGACCCCGCGACTCGGTCCCCCAAGCCGTGATTTCTCCTCGATTTTCCCCTTCAGCCCCGCGCTGACCCTCGGCACTCCTTTCCCCACGTACAGATCGCATCAGGGTAAGCTCTACGGCAGGTTCAACCTCGGTCAGCTCATTGAGAATGCCACAGCGACCGTGGTAGCGATCGACCCCCAACACGACGACGCCGTGGTCGGCTTCCTCGCAATCACCCGCGACATCCCCCTTCCTTTTGGCGTTCCCAAGGATCGCGGCTTGGAGCGGATGCAGTGGGCAAAAGGCGAAGCCTCCGCCGTGGGTTTCCCGTCAGACGTCGCCGCGTGGGTCGCCGGGTGCGGCGTGAAGGGTGGGTACGAGAAGGTCGCGGTGGCGCCCATGCTAAAGACTGCCTTCCAGCTGCTTCCTCACCTCGACGGCGTGCTCATCGCGGCGCCCCCGGAGGTTGAGCGCGAACCGGTCGGGACGTCCTTCGTCAAGATGGCGAGGACGATGAAGTTTGCGCTCTACGCCGCGTCCAGAGAGAGCGTGTTGCCCCGCCTGAGGGTGAGACGCGCGCGGGTGGACGACCACGACGATCTGCTGCCCCTGGTGATGTCGGCGGCGGGTGATGAGTACGCCGCGGGCGGGCCCCTTTCCCGTCTACCGGACGGGGGAGCGTCAACCTCCGATACGGGCGGACTGGGAGACGAGTACGCGCTCGCGACGCTCATCTCGAGGGCGCTCGATGACCCGGAGAGGAAATGCGTGCTGGTCGCGGAGGCTGAGGAAGGGAAGACGGGCAAGATGAGCTTCGTCGGCGTCGTGGCTGTGAACGCGGTGGATGCCGAGGAGGCGGCGTCGCTGGCTGGCAAGTACGACCTGGCGGCTTACGACAACCTCATGCCGGCGGCGGAGGACGGCGACGCTGCCGTTGAAGCCGATAAGGAGCCGGTGGCGATCCGGGTCACGATGCTGTGCGTGGACAGGGCGTATGAGAGTCAATCCGCGGATTTCCTTCAGCACGCGTTTGACGCGTTTCCGAGCAAGGACTTTTGTGTGGTCACGCTGCCGCCGCAGGCGCCGGAGCTTCCACTCGCCACCCTCGCCATGCGTAGGGTCGCGCCGACGGACCCGGAGGCGGATGATGCTCTGCACGCGTGCCACCGCGCAGGTCAGCTCCGCGGGTTCACCGTCAGGCTCGCCAAGGATGACGATTACGAAGAGGTATGGGACTTGCTCGAGGGGATGTCGGACCAGGAGGAGCTCTGCACCGCGTTTGCAGACGCCGCCGCCGCCTCCAACACGTCCCAAACTGCAGTCGTGGCCATTTGCGAAGATCAGGTGGTGGGATACGCGACGGTCACCCTGGGAACTGAAATCAGCTCCCTCGCGCAGTGCTTCGACCTCAACGAGGTTGTCGACGTCGGCGCTCACGGACAGAGCGCGTTTGTCGAGCTGGAGGATTGCGTGATGAACCCAATCTTCGCGCACAAACGCAGGTTCGTGATGTGTGAGGCGATGCGCCTGTCGCGTGCCACGTGTGTTCTCTATCAGCTCGCGCCGGGAGAGGAAGAGCCCCCACCCCCAGACGTGGTCTCGCTCGACTTCCGACTCGTCGCCGGCAGACGGTCGCACACCGGCTTTGACGCGCATTTTGCGCTCTACGCCTTCACCAACCGCATCTCAAACTCGCCTCGCGCCGCGATCAACTCCAGGATCGTGGTCGTGGGCTCCAACGAGGCTGCGCTCGCGGTGTTGGACAGACTCCTCACTAACAACAGATGCGCTTTCAACAACGTCACGCTGGTCACCAACGGGGGACTCGCCGTCGGCGGCGTGGCGTCGAGATACAACCGCGCTTCCATCGCGAAACTCGCGCTCGAGAACGGAGGTGGAAACACGAGCACCGGCGGCGCCGGGGTTGCGCTAGTGGACGCAGCGGTCGTCGGCCTGGACAGGGAAGGGAGGTGCGTCTATCTCGACGACGACAGCATGCTCATGTACGAGATGCTGGTCCTGGTGCCGGGACGGGGTGACCAGACTCGGCACAGGCTCGGGCTCACGCTCGAGGATGAGACTCCCGTGGAGCGCGTCGTGGACCTGATGGCGAACCTGACGAAGGAGGATGCCGAGCGTCTAAAGGCTGTGATCGTGTACGGTGACACGATGGAGGCGATGGGCGCGGTGCGACGGCTGCTGACCGCGGGGGTGCCCGCGGCGGCGCTGCGAGTGGTCTCGCCCACCGAGGAGGGCACGATCTTCTCCGTCGCGGAGGTGGCCGCGTCGAAGCTGAGGGTGACGGAGTCTCACACCGTCGCCGGACAGCCCGCTCCCGAGCGAGGTCTCGCGCTGACGGGCGCGACGGCTGTTCCCGGCGGTGGTGTGCACGCGGTGTTTTCCAGGGTTGCAACGGGGGAGACGGTTGATATGGACGCCGACGTTTTGGTCGTGTGCGACCGCGGCGACTGCGACCCGCCCCTGTTCAAGTGCCTGAACGATGCGGAGATTGTATACGACGGACACGTCGTGATCGACGCGGCGTTTCGAACCAACGATCCGGACGTGTACGCCACGGGTGATATCGCCAAGTTCTCGCGGAGGTACGCGAGCGAGGGAGGGAGGTTGCAGCCGCTGGACCGTCACGACCCGAAGGAGAGCGGCTTTCTTCTCGCGGACTCGCTCATCGACCGGGTGCGGGGCTTGCCAGCCAGGGGCACTCCTCCCGCGTTCAACGCGCCAAAATGCGAGAGTGTGATTCTCCCGGGGAAGTGCCAGTTCCTTTTCGTCGCGAAACCCGCACGCTTCGAGAGACCGTCATGGGACGCGCCGGCCGGTGGACGCGCCGTCGAGACTCGGTCCGACGATCGCGGCTACGCGAGGATCGACGTGGATGCGAATGGGATCGTGTCGGCGTTCTACTACTGCGGCGACGCCAAGGTTGATGCGCAGAGGATGGGCTGCATCGTGGGTCTGCCGGTTGCCTACCTCGGTGAGGAGCTCTCGTCCGCCGCGTGTCTGTTGACTCACCTGGACCGGGACGAGTTCGCGGCTGTCTTTCACGACGGGTTCGCCCAGCAGCACCGCAGCGCCATGACGCTCCTTTCGGCGCCCAAAGACGCGCTGGCGGAGAGTTTCCTGGGTGCTCAGAACGACGCGGCGATCATGCAGGAGGTCATCATCGACTTCGTCAGGCGGCACGCGTCGGACCTGCCCCAGTTGGCCATCCCGTCGATGGCTTGATAGCTGATAGTTATGAAAAGAGTGCGAATGTGGCTTATTCCGTTTTGTGATGGAACCTCACAACCTCTACTAGCTAGAGTCATCAGTCGGGCGACGACCAGCCGGGGGAGGTTGAATTCGACGTCGGCACGTCGACACACCCTCCCACGCGTCCATTTCCTCGCCCCCTCGTCTTCCCTCGACTGCCCCGGCTCGCCCCGCCTGGCGTCGGTTCAAAGCCTTCTCCGTGTTGAAACACCGAGGCGAGATATTTTCGGAGATGCCGAGACCAAAAGCGTCACGAAATCTCTATGTGTGATCAGTCTGGCTAAAATTTTGTTCACGTGGACCCGACACTGTCATCCCATACTGATTCCATCCCGACGGTTCCCGCCAAGGTGGCAGTGGGGCTGCAACTCCTTTGGTTTCGAAAAATCAAAAACAACTCAAATCTTGCTTTTTCCCGCCTCTGAGAGATTCGCACGTTCCATTGGCCGAGACGCGGAACAAACTCGTCTCGTCCAATCGTGTCGCGAGAAAGTCAAAGTTTTGGTCGTGAAAATCTTCGCGGACGCTCTGAAAGTCGCCCAAAAACGCTGTGCAGCACGCTTCGTACTTTCATTCCTGGCCTTTGAACCTGGCATCCAGGTGTCAGTCACGATACCCATACAAAGAGGGGAACAGAATCGAGTTATTTGTCGAACCACGTGCGGCGACCTGGCGCAAAGATCGGCGCGCGCACGGACCACCACCCGGACGCGAACGCTAATCACACCCGCCAGCGCAGACACAAGTCTCGTCGGCGTGATCCTGCGCAGCCCGCGTCTGTTTCGGACGTCGGATACCGTCGCCTCGCGCGCGTTAAGAGGATCGTCGCCAACCGGTGTACATTCATCTCCCTCAATCATGGCCTTCGCTCTCTCCGTCAGCGCGTCCGCCGCGGCCGCCAAGGTCGGCGCGCACCGCGCTCACGGCCTCAAGGCTTCCTCTCGTAAGACCTCCGCCGTCGTCTTTTCCGCCAAGCGCGGTCGCCACCTCGTCCGCGCGGACGCTGTGGCAGGCACCGAGAGGAACGGGGACGCGGACGCCTCGGTGTCCATCTCCGCGGCGCCTTCCGCGGCGACGAACGGTGCGGCGCTCGTCACCTCCGGCGCGGTGCCCAGCAAGGAGGCTGCGCTCGCGAGGGCGCGCGACATCATGGCCGCGGATCCCGCCGAGGCCACCTCCCTCGCCCTCGTGGGCCAGAAGGTTGACATGAAGGTGTGCTTCTCCTTGCACTACGTGACCAAGCCCGGCGAGGATTTGTACATCATCGGCTCGGACTCGAGGCTCGGGAACTGGGACCAGAACCAGGGCGTCGCGATGACGTGGACCGAGGGTAACGTGTGGCAGTGCGAGATGGAACTTCCCGCCGGCGGCGTGTTCTTCTACAAGTACCTCGTCAAGCTCCCGGGCAACGGCTTCAAGTGGCAGGATGGTGCGAACAACCTGCTGGTGCTCCCCGAGCCGTGGGACGCGCCGGAGGGCGGGGTCTTCATGGCGGACGACGACTTCGGCGGCGTCACCAGGGAGGCGCAGACCCAGCTGGCGGTGAAGCTGATCTCGACGGAGAAGGAGAAGGTGCAGCTGCGGGTGGAGGCGAACAAGGCGAAGGAGATGACCAAGGCTGCGCTCCAGGAGCTCCTCATGGCCAGGGACGAACTCAACAAGGCGCAGGAGAAGATCGCGGCGTACGAGGGCAACGTCCAGATGGAGTTCAACGGACAGTTCAACGGGGGTGCGAACCAGAGGTGAACCGCCACGGTGTGTCCTCTACACGAGAAGTGATGGTAAAGTAGACGCAACTTTCTTTTCACGGGGTTCGATTCCGCCGTCGGAGGGTGAACCCACGTTTGTTCCGAATGTGGGTTTCCCTCCGCGGCCGGCGGATCGGCACGCGGCTGTGCATAATTTGCATGTAATTCAAGTTCTGTTTTTCGACATTCACAACCTACGCTCGAGTCACGACCTAGGCGACGACTTCCTCCCTGCGGATCACCGGCAGCTCGTCGTACGCCAGCGGGTGCTGCGCCGGCTCGAACATTTGCCTATCACAGCCCTTCTCGTGGATGGTGACGAGGCGGATCACGCCACCCGACGACGCATCCCTGGAGATTGCGATCGAGATGGCGCGCCTGATCCACGCCTCCGCGTCTTCCCTGGACATTCCCGGCTTCCAGGTGTCGTCGCAAAACCCGGTGATGTACGCACTGCCGCTGCCTCCCAGGGTAAAGTCGCACTTCTCGAGGGACCCGCCGAGCGGGATGCCAAACACCTGCGCCCCGGCGCGTCGGTCCCAACCCGCGATGATCATGCCGGCGGACAGGCGATCCTTGTTCCTGTACGCGATCTGCATCGTGACGTTAGCCACGAGCTTGACGTCTGCCATGCCGGGCTCATCGCTGCCGCTCATCATGCCGTGCTCCTCCACGGCGTTCTTGACAATGGCGCACACGTTTTGGGTGTCGGCAGCCTGTCGTCGTTTGGTGGGAAGGATGTTGGATTTTATTAGGGTTAGTCTCGAAGGTTCGCGACGGGAGCCGGTGGGAGCCGCGGGGATGTTCTCCCTCCTGGATCACGAGACCTGGAAGAACGGGATGCTGGAAGAGTATCGTCGCGATGGGGCGACCGTGTAACCCGTGAGTGGGGACTATTCGCACGGGGCACGCACCGAGCCCGAACGGCACATCCAAACGTTGTCCATCACCTGCGTGATCTTGTCCGAGGCTCTGTTCGCGACGTAGTTTCCCGTCGAGGTCCGGCTGTCGGCTCCAAGGATGACTCCACCGTCGTACACGCACGCCATGATCGTGGTCTGCTCGGTCGAAGAGGGAACACGGATGGGTCAGTCGAACGGCGTCGTGGGAGGGAAAGAAGGCTGGATCTGGGAGGGAACGTCTTTTTTGAACGGGGGGCGGGCGCTCACCCCGGTGGACACCTCCTCCATCAGTTCGGGCGACACGCCGAGCGCGGCGGGAACTCCGTAATCCATCACGTCAGTGCGTCGCCTGCGTCTGAGCTCGAAATCTGTCGCGGGGTCCGCGAGATGTGACAAGGACGCTGACGTGTTGAGAACAAAAAGGAGGCAAGCCCGGGAAAAGTCACGCGGTGACCAAGTTGACTCTCAGATTCAGTGTGTCTACTGTACATTAAAGCCGCCTCGCTAGAATCAGCAGGTGAACGTGTCCAGCAAGGCGTTCGCATCCTTGAGTTCCCTCGCCGCTCTCCACGATCCCCATCCCAGCTCCTTGGCGAGCAACTTGTTAACCTCCGGCACAGCCCGGCGCGCCGCCTCCACGTCCAGGAACGCCAGCCGCGTCCGTCTCGCCACAAAGTCGCACGTCGTCTGGCAGTACTCGTGTCGTACCGCGTGCAAAACCTCCGCCGCGATGACGGGCTGATTCGGACCGGCGATCCTCCGGGCGAGCCGCCGCGGGTCGCTCCTCGCGAGCGCCACGATGGATTGAGCGCGGTTGCCGTATGACTTGGCGAGGTGCGACATCACAGCCGCGTCGTTCAGCTCGGGTACGACGCCAGCCTCGGGGACTTTCCCAGACTTTGAGAGCAACCTGACGTGGAGGTCGGGGGAGTACCCGTGCGCACCCACGACCGCGACGTCCACCGTCCGGCACACACCAGCCTTACTCGCCATACTCTCCTTCACAATCCCAGCCTTACTCGCCGTACTCTCCTTGTCAGCGGCTCGGATGGCGGCGTCCACCGCGTGCTCAGCCATGAGTCGATACGTCGTCCACTTGCCCCCGGTGACGGTTACCATCCCGTCGCCCTCGTCCACCACGAGATGATCGCGGCTCACGTTCTCGGTGCCGGCTTGGGTCGGATCCGCGGCGAGGGGCCTGATCCCGGACCACACGGACGTCACGTCCGCGCGCGTCGCCGGCACGGAAAGGTACGGCGCGATGGAGTCGAGGATGAAGTCCACCTCGTCTTTACTCGCGCGGGGCCTCAGGGTGACGGGCGCCAACGCGTCGGTGGTACCCGCGATGACACCGCCGAGCCACGGCAACATGAACACCACACGCCCATCCTTCGTCTTTGGAACGATTAAACCCTCGGACTCGGGGGCGAAGTGTTTCGGGAGGGTCAGGTGAGCTCCGCCCGCCGGGGTCATGATGTCGTTCCGGGACCCGTCGGACATCTTTCGCACCGAGTCCGTGAAGGGCCCCGTGCAGTTGAGCACAACCTTCGCCCGTACCTCGAACTCCCTCCCGCCGTCGATCACATCCCTAACGTTCGCCCCGATCACCCGCCCGGTGTCGCGGTCCTTCACCAAACTCGTCACCCGAACGTAGTTTGCGGCGACGGCGCCCGCGTGCGCGGCGGTGCACGCGAGGGACACGTTGAGCCTGGCGTCGTCAAACTGTCCGTCCCTGTAGACGATGGTGCCCTTGAGCTCGGCGCCGTCCTCCTGGCGCACGGCCGCGAGCGTGGGGAAGTTGGCGAGGGACTCGGCGGCGGTTCGAAAGCCGGACATGGTCAGTCCGGAGGTGCCCGCGACGAAGTCATAGGCTTTCATTCCGGCCCAGTAGTAGGGCACCTCCCAGCCGTGGTAGCACGGGGTTGCGATCGGGAGTGGATGCGCCAGGTGCGGGGCGTTGCGGAGCAGGTTCTTGCGCTCGTGCAACGCCTCGAAAACGAGCTTCAGCTGGCCGTACGAGAGCTGGAACACGGCCTTCTCCAGGTACCTGACGCCGCCGTGGACGAGCTTGGTGGACCTCGAGGAGGTGCCGCTCCCGAAGTCTTCGCCCTCGATGAGCGCCGTGCGCAGGCCCCTGGTGGCGGCGTCGACCGCCGCGCCCGCGCCCGTAGCGCCTCCTCCGATGATGAGCACGTCGAATTCTTCGTTCGCGCGCAGCTTACGAAGCTGCTCGCGTCTGGACGGGGCCGAGACGGACGCGTCCGCCCAAGCCTCGCTGGAAAGCGGCGGTTCGGGCATCCCCATCTGAACGATTCCCCAAGCGGCGGCGCCCACAGCGGCGCCAGCGGCGGTACCGTATCCGAGGAGGCGTCGAGCTGCCATATGAACGATCGTGGTCGACCTCGGAGCGTCGGTCTCGGGTCGTGTGGCCCCGCACTGCGCAGGCGACGTCTGGGGCGACGACGTTGCGTTGTCACTTCTTCAGATTATTCTTTTCGGGGTTGTCGCCTTTTTAAACGCTAATTGGGGTTTACTGAACTACTGATCACCGTACGATGACGATAAAACGCGTCCCTCATCGTAACTGCTCACATGTGCGGTGATGAAAATATTTCGCCGCGGCTCGTTATCGTGAAGATACGTTCCAAGATTAGCAAATTTGCCTCCGATCTCACAAGCCGCAGGCGCTCTGGCGGCGAGTTGCCGAGCACGACCTCGGCGATCCGTCTCGTGGTCTTGCGAGCGGAACCCAGCAGACCCAGGGGTCGCGAAATCCGGCGTGTTCGACCGGCGCGACCTACCCCGCACAGCCGCAGGGCGCTAGGGTCAAAGGGTGCAACATGTTCTCGCGGCTGAGCGCATCGCTGACGCCATCCTCATACCTCCCGTCAGCTCTGACGGGGGCCTTGGGGATGACGGAAAAGAAATATGCGGCCAGCGACACCACGGACGATGACTTCGCATCGGACACGATGAGTCAGGTCGATTTACCCAAGGTAGGTGGCGCGCGCCGCCCGAACCCCCCGGCAATTTCCAACGTCCCCCCGTGATCAATATCGGCGGGGTGTCGTCTATTTATTTCCGACCCTGCCCGCCCCCGCCGTCCGGCGTGGTCCGCCTTTCTCAGCTGAACTGACGCGCCTCACTCACGCGCCGCTCACATCGCAGGGGAGGTCCAAGATGCCTACAGTCGACAAGGATTTCGACGCTCCCTACTACGAACCCACCGTCTTCTTTTGCCTGTCGAAGGAAAACCCGCTGAGGAGAGGCTGCATCAAGTTTATGGAGTGGGTGTGGTTCGACAGGTTTATCCTGCTCACGATCGTTGCGAACGCCATCGTGCTTTGCATGATGGAGCCAAAGAAGCTCGAGGGAAGGGGTTGCGGCGACTTCAAGGCGACCAGCACGTCCGGCGGAAACGTCGTCATCGAAGGGTCAGAGCTGGTGTTCACGACGATATTCACGATTGAGTTCCTGGTGAAGGTTGTCGCGATGGGGTTCCTGTTCAACAAGGGATCTTACCTGAAGGACGGTTGGAACGTGATGGACTTCATCGTGGTGGTGGTTTCGTTGGTGTCGTTGCTGCCCGGGGCTGGGTCCAACGCGAGCGCGCTGAGGGTGATTCGCGTGCTTCGACCGCTGAGGACGCTCTCGGTGCTCCCGGGGATGCGAACGCTCATCGGCACGATCATCCGATCCGTGCCCATGATTGGCAACGTGTTACTGTTTTGCATCTTCTTCTTCACCATCTTTGGCATCTTCGGCCTCAACATCTTCATGGGCATCCTACGGAACAGGTGCTTCACGGAGGTGGCTGGGAAAACCTGCGCGGATCTGACGGCTTCCATCGACGGAGAGTACGCGTTGATGTGCCGTGATGAGTTGAGCCCGACGAGCGGTGTTGGTACCGCGTACGTGCTCCTCGCCGACGATGATGAGCAGGCGTGCGCGATGTCGAAGATGCACTGGGAGGGGTACTTCTGCCCCGCCGGCCAGATGTGCCTGAAGGGACAGAACCCCAACTACGGCATCACCCATTTCGACAACATCGGGTACGCCTGGCTGGCGATCTTCCAGTGCATCACGTTGGAGGGGTGGACGCCCATCATGTACATGACCATGGATGCCACCACCGGTTGGAGCGTGATTTACTTCATCCTCCTGGTGTTCACCGGAGGATTCTTCCTCCTGAACCTGGCGCTCGCGGTCATCACCGAGGTGTACGACGAGGAGAACACCGAGGCGAAGGACACGTTGGACGAGGAGGAGGACAAGGAGGAGGCGGAGGAGACGCGTAAGCAGTTTATCAAGAAGGCTGCGCGCGAGAAGAGGCACGAACTCGGTCTTTACTCGGATTCGGAGGATGACACCGACGACGACGAGGACGGGTCAAAAAAACTGAGGAAGGAGGAGAGGCGCGCTCTGAAGGAAGAGGAGCGTCGTAAGGCTGAGAACGCGACGCTCTCGGGGCGAATCCGGCGATTCTTCAGGGGGATAATCGAGTCGAAGTGGTTCAATCCGCTCTTCGTGGTGCTCATCCTTGTCAACACCCTCGTGCTGGCGATGGAGTACGACGGGATGCCGAAGACGTACGGCGATACTTTGGCAACCATCAACCTGGTGCTCACGATTGCGTTCATCGTGGAGATGGTTTTCAAAGTACTCGGACTGGGACCCAGAAAGTACGTCCAGGACAGCTTCAACATCTTCGACGCGGTCGTGGTGATCATGTCCATCGTGGAGCTGGCGATGGCCAACTCCGGTTCGCTCTCGGCGCTCCGCTCGTTTAGGATTCTCCGCGTTCTCAAGCTGGTGCGGTCCTGGAAGAAGTTGCAGAACTTCTTGTACACCATTTACCTCACGCTGATCAGCCTCGGAGAGTTTTCCTTCGTGGTCATCCTGACTCTGTTCATCTTCGCACTGCTGGGCATGCAGATGTTCGGCGGCAAAATGTGCGGTTTGGATGACGGCGAGATCCCCCGCCACAACTTCGACACCCTCTTATGGGCGCTCGTGACCGTGTTCCAGGTGCTCACCGGTGAGGACTGGAACGCCGTGATGTACGACGGCATGGAGGTTGGCGGGTCCTGGTCCGCCCTCTACTTCGTGCTGCTGCTGATCATCGGGCAGTTCATGGTGCTGAACCTCTTCGTCGCCATCTTGCTCACCAACTTTGGCGAGCACGAGGTGAGCGATGAGATGCAGGATGCCCGACTGCTCCTGGAGAACGTCAAGTTCTTCTCCACCTACATGTCCAAAGAGACTGGAAAGGCTGATTTGAGTCCGGCTGAGCTCGAAGAGAAGCGCTTCTGGGCTAACCTACCTGACAAGGTCTATAAGCCCAGGGTGTTCAGCAAGTGGCTGAAGCTCGCGACCAAAGCCAAGGCTAAGCTCGGCGAGGAAAAGCGCAAGAAGGAGGAGGAAGCCGCAGAGCTCGTACGCAGAGAGGATGCAGCGAGGGAGGCGCGCAAAGCCGCTGAGGAGCAGAAGAGGAAGGATCTCGAGGCGAAGGGATACGGCCAGGTTCGCGAAGGTTCGTTGATCTGCGGCTTTTCGTGCTTCAAGTGCACACCCCAGCCTGGGGGCGCGCCCAAACCACTGTGGAAGTACGAGGGTAAGTCGCTCGGCCTGTTCTCTGTCCAAAACTACGTGCGCCGCTGGTGCTATGACATGGTGGACGACAAGAAGTTCGACATGGTCATCATGACATTCATCGTCATCAGCTCCTTGACCATGGCGTTCGAGAGCCCCAAGGTGCTGGAGAGCTCTGCCGTAGAAACTCTGAACATCCTCGACTGGATCTTCACAGTCATCTTCGTGATCGAGATGATCATGAAGTTGATCGCGTACGGAGCGGTTGGATCGGACTTCAAGAAGAAGGGATGGTTCTGCGACGACGGCGCGTACATTCGAGACCCGTGGAACTGCATGGATGGTTTCATCGTCGCCATCTCGATCTTCGCAAAGGCGATGGATAGCGGTAACATGGAGTGGGTCAGGGCGCTGCGCACGATGAGGGTGCTCAGGCCGCTTCGCGTCATCTCCAGGGTGCCCGAGCTCAAGGTTGTCGTCAACGCGCTGTTCCGCTCTTTACCGGGCCTCGGGAACGTGTTCTTGGTGTCTTTGCTGTTCTGGCTCATCTTTGGCATTCTCGGCATGCAGCTCTTCATGGGAGCTTTTGCGAAGTGCTACTACTACGACGAGTCGGGCGCGTTGACGGATGACGACGATATCGAGGCCAAGTCTGCTTGCATCGACGGCTGGCACAACGTCACGGGTATCGATCGAGCCTGGGACGCGATCACGGCGAGCTGCAACGACGGGAACATTTCCACGGAAGGTCTTTGCGTCAGCGCGTATGACACGAATGATTACAGGCTGCGCATGTGGAAATCCCAGGACATGAACTTTGACAACGTGTTCAACGCCATGCAGACCCTGTTCGAGATGTCCACCACGGAGGGTTGGACCGCGGTGATGTACATGGGTGTCGATGCGAGGTCTCCCGACCTTGCGCCCAAGCGGGATAACACCCCGGCCCTCGCGTTCTTCTTCCTGGCGTTCATGATCGTCGCCAACTTCTTCATCCTCAACCTCTTCATCGGTATCATCTTGGATAACTTTGCGCAGATCAGCGAGGAATCCGGCGACGGCGGCTCGGCGACGATGACAAAGGAGCAGAAGCTGTGGGTGCAGCGCAAGACTCAGCTCCTGGGCGAAACAGTCAAGAAGGATTACCCGACCGATCCCACTCGGAACGCGTTGTACAAATTCGTGGAGAAGGAGCCGTTCGAATACTTCATCATGTTCGTCATCTTGCTCAACGCGGTGATGATGGCGTGCGAATATTACGATCAGCCGCAATCCTGGACCGACGCGCTCGAGATGATGGGTTACGTCTTTGGGGCGATATTCATCAGCGAGGCGGCCATGAAGCTGTACGCCATGAATCCCTACGTGTACTTCTCCGACCAGTGGAACTGCTTTGACTTTTTCTGCGTCTTCATCACCGTTCTCGGCTGGGCCTTGGGTGGCGGCGGCGCGGCTTCGGTGTTGCGCGTGCTTCGTCTGGCGAGGATCTTCAGGCTCATCCGAAAACTCAAGGGTTTGCGAATGCTGTTCAACACGCTGCTGATCTCTGTCCCGGGCCTGATCAACATCGGTTCGCTCCTGTTCCTGTTGTGCTTCGTGTACGCCATCCTGGGCATGAACATCTTTGGCAAGGTTCAGTTTGGAGAGAATCTGAACAAGCACGCGAACTTTAGGAATTTTGGTCAGTCGATTCTCTTACTGTTGCGAATGGTCACCGGTGAGGCATGGAACTCGGTCATGTACGACTGCATGATCACCCCAGCGAATAGCGGTTGCGACGATTCGAGCGAGTGCGCCATCGGCGAGTGCTGCGGCAGTCAGGGGGCGCCCGCGTACTTCATCTCGTTTGTCGTGCTCGGCACTTTCGTGACGCTCAACCTTCTGATCGCGGTCGTCGTGGATAACTTCAGCAACCAGAAGAGGGAAGAGGAGGGAGAGGATGTTACGGACGAGAACATCAAGGAGTTCGAGATTGCGTGGAGAAGGCTCGATCCCGAGGTGACGGGCTACATCCCGCTCTCCGAGGTGATCAACCTGATCAAGGAGACGCCGCCGCCGATGGGCACTTACGGCACGAACATCACGAGGATGGGGATGATCCGGTTCATGAAAAATCTGAACCTCCACACGGGAGACTCGGAGTACCTCCACTATCAGGAAGCACTCTCGGCGTTTACCACCAAGGCGATGGGGCTTCATGTCAACGACCTCTCCGAAGAGACCAAGGACGAGGTCAAGCAGAGCCTGTCGCACAAGGCGAAACATTCGATGCAGAGCCTCGGGTCCGCGGAGGCGCTCAGAGAGCATGCCGATGGAGCGTCCGATGGCAGGGGAGTAGCGTTCGTCAACGGGAAGTCACGAGCGAGCCTCAAGCCTGGGTTGGCGATCGTCAAAGAGAGTCTCTGACATCATTAAGGGTTAAGAATAGCACGGCGGTTGTCTTCGACGCCGCCTTCTCACATTGTTGAATTGAACAATCTTTCAAACAGAAAATCGACTAGTTACCGCTCGCCCGAAGCATCGCGCCCACCCGCATCTCACTCGCGTCGACGTAGGCTCTCGCGATCGCCTCATGTTCCATCTCGTCCGCCGCCATACCCTCCACCCTGGTCACCGAGGCCTCCACGTACCTTCGAGCAAAAGTCGCGGGACTCGCGCCGTCCATGATGGTGTTCGGAGACAACGTGGATACCAGAGCCCCGTACGGACCCTGGTCTTCTTCTCCATCCACACTTCCGTCTGAGGGTGACGACCACGCGTTGTCGGCACTGTATCTCATGTTTCCCACCGCGTGCATCGCTTCGTGCGACACCCGGACCATCACCTCCTCCTCGTCCTCCTCTTCGCCGAGTTCCGCCCGTGACTTCGGCCCGGGAGTCTTGAACCTCGAGAAGTTTGGAACCTTCCCCGCGCCGACCCAGTTCGCCTGCTCCCTCGCACTCATCTTCTCCCACACCACGTCCTTAGGTGGCGATAACGCGGTGAGCGGCGCCATGGACCTGTCCGTGAACGACGGAGACTTGACGATGCGGATCTGCGCCACGCGGGTCAGCCCGGCACGACCCTTCTCGCCCCGCACGGGCCGCTTCGTCCCAACGACCGGCGTCGCACACACCAAGGGCGAGTCGCAGACGAACCGTGTTCCGGTGCCCACACTGGGCTTAACCTCAGTCGACGGTGACTCGGATGTTGGCGACCGGTTTTGGTCGATGGCGGAGAGCGTCGGCGCGGGTGTCTTTGCGTCAACGCCGGTGTCCTTCACGAGAACACGAGCCGGCGTCGCGGGGGACGCGGGGGGCACCGCGTTCTCGTCGTTGCGAATAGTCGGCGCGAACGTCACCTTCTTATCCGGAGAAGGACCCGTCACCTCCGAAGAAGGACCCGTCACCTCGGAGTCATCCTCTTCGGTTGCCGTGGAAGACCAGCTGCCGTCGGAGGCGGTGGACGCGGCTCTCGCAGCCGCTCTCACCGCGGCCAACGCGACGGTTCTCCTCCTTCTCGACGACGACGACAACGGAGGGGATGAGCTCCTCGTCACCACGCGTCCCAGTCCCCCCGAAGCGTGCGGTCGAATCGGGGTCTTCGACACCGAGCCGCGAGGCGACCGATCCTCGTCTTCGCTGTTGACTCGGAGCTGATGCTCACCTTCCCCATCTGGCCGCACGTTCGAGGCGCCCTCGGCGGGACCCTCGGGCGACGTTCCAGCCTCGATATCGCCTTTCATAACACTGTCGTCCACGACGGCGTCGATCACCCCCTCATTTACGGTCGACGGCGTGATTCCCGTCGAGTCCGACGCCGCCTCCGCCGCGCCTTCATCATTCCCCTCTACTCCCGGAACCAACATATCGGCTCCCCTCGACGATACGACCGCCTCCGAGTCGACAGATGGCGCGCCTTCCGAGGTACTCGAGCCCTCGGATGCGGTCGGGGCGATATCTTCGGACGACGACACCGGGCTAGGGTCGTTCTCACGACGCCGGCGTCGGGGCACCGTGCCCAGGCGGGTAGGCGCATCCCGAGCGTTTCCCGATGATTTCGTGGCATCACGCCGGGAGTCCTTGTTCACCCGCCGACCGACGCCCTGGCGCCTCCGCGCGACGAACAGGAAGACGCCACCGACGGCGACGAAGACCTGAGGGATTCCCATGACGTCTCCCTGCGTCTGAGCCCCGGCGACGCTCGCTGTGGTCGGTTCTCAGGCTCGCCCGGTTTTCCGAGTTTTTTGGACCGTTGTTGGAAGACTCCCAAAAAGCTCAAATCAGTTTGGCGGGGCGCCTTCGCCGGCGACATGGCGAGCACGCTGTCGAGCGAGGTGTGGGAGCTGCGCGAGGGTCTCAATGTCCCTCCGGTACCGTGGCGTCGCGATATGCCGCTTCCGGACGAAGTGGACGACCCCCGCAAGGCTGACCGCGACCGCAAGTACTTGGAGAACGAGGCGCGCATCAGGGAACTGAGGCAACAGCGCAAGGTGCTCAGGATGAAGGCTGAGCGGAGGGTGGCGCGCGAAAAGGAGGGGCTTCCACGCGCCGGAATGAATCGCCAGCAGCTCATCAAGTACGAGGCTGAGCTCGTGATGAATGACATGACGAAGGTGGTGGACGGACACACCACGAGGCTGAAGGAGATGCAGGCCCGAATGGAACAGCGTCGCTCCGACCCTTTGTTCGCGGACCAGGACGGGAAGATCGAGGCGCTGCGGCGGCGGGTCGAGTACGAAAACGCCCAGTACGAGCTCGAACGAACGCAAAAGGCTGAGGCTGAGAAGATGAAACAGGAGTCGGAGGCGCGACGGCAGCGAGAGAGGCACGACGAGCTCGTGGCCAAACGCGAGGAAACCGCCAGGGCAAAGAAGGCTGAGGAGGACGAACGCAAGCGGCGGGTAGAGACGGAGACGGAACAGAGTAAGAGCGCGACGGAGGAGCGACTGGAGCGGCTCGAGAGAGAGGCGAGGGAAGAACGGGAACGCAGGGAGAAGCTCGAGCTCGAGTTCAAACGTGCGCGGGAGAATCAGGCCGCCTCTCTCTCGGTTGCTCCCGTCGCGATTGCTCCCGCGCCGGTTGGTCTCACGGCGACGACCATACCCGTCATGGACGATTCCTTCGACGAAGACCCGCCAGTGTCTGTCCAGGCCGCGGAACCGATGGCCACGAGTCATGCACGCTCGCCAAAGTCACCGGCAGTGTCCGACGATGCGAGGAGACAGAGCCGTGGAGCCTCTCCGCGGGTCGGCTCGCAAAGCCAAGGGCCGAAGGACCTGTCCGCGGAGTTCTCCGACTCGGCTGACTTTCTGGACGAGTCCAACGAGGAGCGCGAGCGCGCGAAATGGAACGCTGAGCTCGAGCGGCGGCGCAGGGAGCTCGAGGATGAGCGCGCGGCTGAAAAGGCCAAGATCGCGTCGGAGGTTGACGCGCAGGTCGAGGCGAGGGTGCGAGAGATGACCGCGACGGTCCCGGCGGCGGCGGATGACGCGCGTTACGAGGATGATTTCGAATCCCCCACGTCTCCGTCGCCCAAGGTGGTCAAGGTGGTCGAATCCCCGACGTCTCCTAAAGCGGCGATGGTGCTGAACCCCGGAGCGGGATACTCCATCGCGCGAGGTGAACGTCTTCGCGTGTTGGACCGGCTTTTAGAGCGCGTGTACGACTTACGGTTCGACGGTGAGTTTTACGATTCCAACCGCGTGACGGGTGCGGATGTCATCGCCGGGGTGTTCGTCGCCGCGGAGGTTGACGACGGTCGACTTATTGGTGAGACGTGCGCGAACGTGTGCGACGCGGTGGGCGCCTTGGTTCGATCGATTCCGCCGGGGGACGGCGAACCGGCTCCGGCTGGTTTCCTCGACGACGACGACGACGCCGCGTTCATGGCGCAGGAAGGGTTCCCGCGGCATAACGACGAGCTGTCCGAGCCGGATGCGCTCTTCGCCGCGCAAACGCTTCGCGACCGACAGACGGAGGACGGTTACAACGTTTGGACCGCGCTGCTGGCCCACTTTTACCAGATGGCCGAGGCGGGCGCGGTGGATCCCCGCGCCGCCGCGGAGGCCATGGCTGAAATCCTCGTTCCCCCGGATCGCGCCGGTACGTCCAGGGCGTCGCGCACGAGGAAGGCCGCACGTCTCGCACAGCTCATCAGGGCGTTGTTCGCATGTTACGATCCGTTCGCGCCCCCGCCCCCCGGTCACGCGCCCTCGTGGGTGAGGAACGCGACGCCGAGGTCGGCGACGCGATCGACGGAGCGAGCGGCGAAGACTCAGAGGAACGATCCGGCGACATCCGGCGCGCTCTTCGGGACGTCAGCGTCATCCTTCATCAAGCCGCGAACAGGCGCCATGGCCTCGGCAGCACCTCCGTCGACGTCGTCGTACGCGCCATCGTACGCCAACCTGGACGACAGCGACGAGCTCGAAGCCGCGCTGATGGCGCCGCCGAGGGAGTCGACGCACGCGCCGCCGCCGCCCCCGCGGAACACGTTCCGCGCGCCTCCGCCGCCTCCCATCGAGGTGCCCCCGAGCCCGGATGAGAGTACGCAGCGGAAGGCACCGAACACTCCCAGCCCCGGGCGTCCCCCTCGGTCGCCAAAGTCGCAGCCGCAGGTACAACAGCCGCAGGTACAAAATGTCAACGTCAAGCGCACCGCCAGGACGGGTCCGACGGGCGCCGCGGCGAAGGTGGGTAGCATCATCAACAAGGCGCTGAACGACGACAGCGACGACAGCATGAACGCGTCGGGTCTTATTGATCAGATGGAGCAAGAGAGGTCGCTCAACGCGAGCGATAGTTTCGACTTCTAGCATCATAGTGCGAAGGAACCCCTTGCAGTAGAAGAAAACAATAGCCCCCACTCTGGTCACACTGGCGAACGCGAAATTGGGGAAGCGAAACCTCGGACGAGGGCAATTGTGTCGGCTCGGGCAATTCTGTCGGCAGATCGGCAGCGCGCGAACCCGTTTCGCCACTTCGTCTCGGGGTCCGCGCCTTTCCAGGAGCGCATACTCCAACCCGTGTCCACCGCCGCCTCGCTCGCGTAGCCTCCGCGTGTGTCTCGACCGTCTCGGACCGATCGCGATCTTCGGCCCTCGGGAATCTTCGATCGCTCGCGATGGACGGACCGCCTCTGCCTCCCGGTCCTCCCCCTTCCGGGCAGCAATTCGATGATCGCGGCGGTCCCGGCGGCGGCGGATTCAAGCGCGGGCGCTCGCCCCCCCGCGGCGGACCCCCGTTCGACCGCGATGACCGCTACGACGGCCGCCCTCCCCCGCGGTCGCCCCAGCGCCGCAGGTTCAACGACGGCGGCCGGGGCCCCGGACGACGCTTCCCCGGGCGCAGGGGCGGCCGCCGCGACGACGACGAGCCCCTGAGCTTCCGTGAGTTCACCATCCAGCACCTCCCCGACCACGTCGCGCCCGCCGAGGCTGAGCGCGCGTACCAGAGGTACCAGGAGACGCACGCGGACAAATTCAGGGAGCGCAACTTTCACGAGGTCAAGAACGATCCCAAGCTCCGCGACGCGCACGACCCAAGGAAGCTGGAGGGACCGTTCCGTAAGCGCACCGAGATCGCCGTCGACGCCGCGAAGGAGTTCCACGCGCAGCTCTCGGCCGGTACACTGGAGATGCCGCCGCATTCGGAGGCGCCCGCCCCCGCGCCCGAACCCGCGACGGATGCCGACAAGGACGGCGACGACGCGCGAAGGCCGCCACGACCCGACAGGCGCGACGGCCGCGGCAGGTACCCGGTGCCCGCCTCGGCTTGGAACCCCACCCGCCTGGCGCACGACCTTCGCAGCCTCGTCCGCCTGGTCAAGCAGCTCGACGAGGAGAAAGGGATGGAGAGCGCTTGGACGGAGGATGACGACGTCAAGGCCGTCCTCGACGCGCCGGACCCGACCCCGACGCACGGCAGGGAACCCGCACGAAAGCGCACGAACGACAAGGCTGACGGCGACGCCGAGATGGAGGCTGAGGAGGCGCCCGCGGAGGAGACGATCGAGGGCGACGGCACCGGCGGCGTCGACCAGGACGCCCTCGCCGAGGCGGTTGACGTTCGCATCGTCTACCTCTGGCGCGTGCACGGCGTGGACTACTACGCCCGCCAGGAGCTCACCGTGCTGGACTACATCTCCGCGCCTCCCACGGCTCGCCACGACGCGGACGCCGGCTGCCTCATGCGCGCCGCCAAGCCCTCCGACCCGGCGGATTGGGAAGACGGCGCGGATGACGACGGCAAGGAAGCCGACGGCAAGGATGAGGACGACGCCGCCAAGGACACCGACGGCGAGAAGCCCGCCGACGGCGCCCCCGACTCCTCCGGCAAGCCCCAACGCAAACGGAGGACCGCGGCGGAGACTTGGGCGTTTCACACCGACCGCTGGTGCGTGGACCGCGTGACCCGCGGCGACCCCGAGGAGGCGCGACTGGGCAAGACCCGCGCCGACCGCGACCTCAACGCGTGGATGGACTCGTGCATCGTGAAGCACGACGATAACAGGTACGGGTGCACGCTCAGCGCCAAGCTGTTCGTCTCGCCGGAGTTTGTCCTGAAGCACATCAAGAACAAGCAAGCCGCGGCGGTTGACGCGCAGCTGGAGAAGATCTACGACAAGATCTACGCGGATAACTACCTCGCGGCGGCAAAGAAGGAGGACCAGGATCGAAAGCGCCAGAAGAGGCAAGATCGCGACGAGCGCTCCCGCGAGGGGGGCGGCGGACGCGGCGGGAGGGGTGCCGATCGAGGCGGCCGAGGCGGCCGGGGCCCCCGCGAGCGGAACCAGTTCCAGCGACCGCAGATCAGCGTGATGCAGGCTGCGCCCGGCATGATGCTGGTGCCGGCGGAGGGAGCGGGTCCTAACGGTCCGTTCGTGCAGGTTCCCGCGCCGGAGACGGGCGGGGATGCCCCCGAGGGCGGGCAGCAGCAGGTGGTCGTCGTGGCCGAGGGCAAGGGTGGCAAGGTGTATCAGGATATCGACGCGCCCAAGTCCAACCGAGTCGTCTTGGATTATGGTGACATCTAACACTGTTCTAGGAGGACATTTATACGAGATGACATGACAAATACAAGCACATCAGTGAATGAGGGCGCCGGAGAAACGGACCCCGCGTCGAACGTCCGCGGGCCCACCGCCCGTTCGGAATCTTGTCAACGCAGCGCCGCCCACGTATATAGACGCGAATCCGATCATCCCCCAGACGAGGACGTTGAGAAACGAAAGGAAACCGACGAACTCGCCCCAGCTTCCATCCTCCTTCGAGAATACGAGCATCGTGGTGATTATCCCGGCGCACATAGATCCAACGACCGGAATGGACGCAAGCATCCAAACCACCATGGCCAGATGAAAGCCGAAGTGCATGAAGAACTTCATGTACACCGCCGACGTGAACAGGCCCGACTGCCGTCTTTTACCCGCGTTGTAGAGAACCCGATACCACGTCTGAAACGATATCGGAACTCCCGCGACGGCGAAGAGGCACGCGAAGAACCAGTCCCCGATGCCCGCCCCGAGGCCCGACCAGAAGATCAGCGTCATGACCACGGCGTTGAGGGTATATCCGAAGGCGGTCCCTAACCAGGTCATGTACGCCGTCTGGACCATCGCTCGGTTCTCTTCCGCGATTTCGGCGCGAATATCATGGTAGAGCACAGGGCGGCACGAGGGCCAGTTGGGTCGGCGCTCGATGGTGGCGGATATCTCATCGTAAGCGTCTTCTCGTATGCGCAACTCAGCCTCTTTTTTGTCGAGTTCACGCCTTTTGCTATCCAGCACCGCATCGTCGATCGTGCCCTCGCCGAGCACTCCCGTCTCGTCCTCGAGGTGGACATGCGACGAGAACGCGGCGACGTTACCGCCGCCGAAGCTGAACAACCCGGAGAGGTTCCCAGGGGGTGCGTATGGGTCCCTCGGCTTTTCCTCCTCCTCCCGCTGCCTCGGCCTCGGAGAGACAGGAGCTCCGCGTGGGACGACGTCGTACACGTTAGCGGCCGTGAGGGAAGGATCGGCGAAAGGATTGACATCCTCCTCATCCTCCTTGACCAGTACCGTGAGATGCGAGCCTTCGCCGCTCGTTGAGGACGACATCGCTTCCGGGGCGCGTGTTGAAGTGACGTCAGGTCCAAGAGAAAGTCACGTCACTTCAGTTTTTTTTTTAGGCAAGTCGTATTACAAGCAGCAAAGCAAAATTTTACTCGGGCTTTGGCGCAGCCTCGATCGCGCGGAGGCACTCCGCCACGGTCGCACCCTCCTCCATCGCCCTGGTGAGCGCGTCGAAGGCTTTCTCGTGTCGCTTCAACATACCCGCCGACTGCCACACCGCCCACCTGGTCAGCTGCTGCTGCGCCTGCGCGCTCAGCTTGGGGTCGGCTCTGTTGAGGAGGCGCTGCAAATCCCTGAGATCACCCTCCTGTCCCCTCACGTCCTCGAACGCCATAGCCTCCGCCGCCACGCCCGCCATGGACATGCACGCCAGGGGGAGCATCGTCTGCTCGCTGATGGAGATGTTCCCGTCCACCTTCCTCTCCAGCTTAGCCTGCTGGAAATCGACGTGAGCCGTGCCCAACCCGAGGGAGTACCCAGCCACGGGGGTGCCGAGCATGTATCCCACCAGGAAGTGCGCCGCCTCGTGCCTCGCGATGCGGTTGCGGTACTCCGGGGAGATGCGCGCGAACCGGTCGATGGCCACCACGAGTAAGCCCGGCGCCGTGGAACCGACGGCTAAGACGGCGAGTGAGATCCCGCCGATGAGGTAGGAGCCGAACGCGCCCCAGTCGCCGGGCAGGGTGACGCCGACGATGAGCGCCAGGAGGGATGTTGACATGGTGACGCCGACGATGAAGTTGAAGTCGTTGGTGTTGTTGGGTGCGCCGATCTGGTCGGAGTTCTTGACGCCGACTTGGTTCAGTTCGTTTGGGAAGACGTTCTTGCGAGTCAGCTCGGGGTAGCAGTCCCACCGGTTGGTCTCGCCCGCAGCCTTCATTCCGTTGAGCACCGCGCGCACGGTACCCGTGGCGTTCTCGGCGGCTTCACCGCGCTCGGACGGTGGCAGTTGAGAGATGGCGTCGAGCTCGGCGGCGAGCTTGGCGTAGCCCTCGGTGGCGGAGATGGGCGCGACGTCGGGCACGGCGTTTGACTCGACGTCGGGAGCCGCGACCTCCTCGGTCTTAGCCTCCACGACGACCTCCTCCTCTTCCTCCTTCTCGGCTGTGATGCCGAGGATGGCATCGAGGTTGGAGGAGGTACCCTCCGCGTTGACGCGCACCGAGCGGCCACCGAGCGTCGTAGTTTTGGTGCCGAAACGCTTAGAGACGACGGCACGAGCGCGCCTCTGACGCGATTGAACAGCCTTCCCGGCGACGCGGGCGGTGTTCGCGGTCCTCGCGATGCTCACGGAGTTCATGTCGGAGTGTTGTGTCGGGTTCCGAGCGGTCGACGCGTGGTGCGTGGCGCGACGTTCAGTGGCTTCCGTGTGGCTCACATCCGATCCGAGTGGCTGTTTTCCCTTCCTCTCATTCAGCCACGTCACCAGTCAATAAAACGGAAAAAATAACTCAAGAACGATGGGTTTCGCCTCCCGTTAAATCCGGACACCAACGTTTGAGGCCACTTTCCATCTAAAAAGTTAGATGGACAGCTCGCCGCGTCGAGTGACCACGTTCACTTCACTCACGAGCGCACTCAGCCGCACAAGTCAAATCAGAGAACATGCAGGTCATCACCTCCCGGCGCGTCATCGCCCCCACCCGCGCGGCGCTCGCGGCCAAGCCCGCGCGCTCCCTCCGCCGCGCGTCCGGCGCCGTCGCCCCCACCAAGAGGGCCGATCGCGCTCTTATCCTGTCCACGCGCGCCATGGCCGAGGAGGGCGCCGCCGACGACGACTTCGAAAACCGCCTCGGCGCGCTCCGCGGCAAGCGCTCCAAGCGCTCCGCGGAGGACGTCGCCGCCAAGACGGCCCTCAAGGATCCCGAGCCCGTCAAGAAGGCCACCCCTTCCGGCCAGAGGCGCAAGGGCGTCGCCGATTTCACCACCGTCGGTTCCGTGGACGAGCCCGCGGGTGCCAACTGGGGAAGCGAGACCGTGGTGTACGAGGGTCCCCCCGCGCGCGGTGAGATCATCGCCAACGTCGCCATGTCCTGGACCCTCGTCTGGATCCCCCTCACCATCTCCGCGATCGGTCGCGGGCTGTGGTCGAGCTACAAGGTCACCGACAAGCGCGTCAGCGTGATGTCCACCTCCCCGCTGAGGACGGAGAGGATCGACGTGCCGCTCGGGGAGATCGTCGACGTCATCGCCATCGGACGCGGTGTCGGGCTTTGGGGAGACATGGTCATCACGCTCAAGAACGGCGAGAAGGTGGAGCTTCGCAGCATGCCGGAGTTCAAGGACATTGAGAAGCACATCAAGGAGAACATGGGCACCGCGGATCCGGAGTTTCTCCTCGAGCGTTGAGCCAAGCTCAGAGACAGTCACCAAACCTATAACAAAAGATTAGCGCAGCATTTGATATGAATTGATTCGTAAATGACATTCGTGAAACAAACGCGCTGCGTCGTCCCGTCCACAACGTCGTCAGTCCGAGTCGCCGTAGTCGGAATCGTCGTCGGAATTGTCGTCGTCTTCCTCGTCGTCTTCGTCCTCCTCGAAAGCCGCCGCGGTCTCCTTCCACGCCGCCGCCTCCTCCGCCTTCTTCGCCTTGCTCCTCTTTTCCCGGCCGAGCCTATCCATCTCCCGTGTCTTAGCCTCCGCGAGGATGTGGGTGAAGTTCCTCCGTTCGTCGAGGTTGAGAGTCTTGGACCACAGGGTGCTGAGCAGCGCGTTGACGTTCTTCGGGGATAGCCGCGGGTACGCCTCCAAAATATTGCGGCGGACGACGTTGCAGAACAACTGGTTAGGGGTGAGGTCGCTGTAGGGATCGAGCCGGAACACCTTGTCAGCCTCATCCTCAGCCTCCTCTTCAGCCTCCCACGCCATCTTGTCCAGCTTCGCCCTGTCCGCCGCGGCCTTCTCCCGTCTCTTCGCCTCCTCCTCCGCCTCGTGCTCCATTCGCTCGCGCTCCCTTCGCTCCCTCTCCTCGGGATCTTCTTCCTCCTCTTCTTCTTCTTCCTCTTCCTCGTCGGACTCCGCCACCGGCTCGTCGGATTCGGACGCGGGATCGGACTCCGAGTCGGGCTCCGCCGCCGCGCGCTTCGCGGTATCGGCGGGGTCATTGAGGATGGCCGCCGCCGCCGCCGCGGCGCCCCGCATCGGCCGCGCGAATGTCGTCGTCTTCTTCCCCGCGTCGTCGCTGTCTTCCTCGAGGTTGGCCCTCGCATCCGCGGCCAGAACCTCCAGCCAGGCGGGGGAATCGGAACGGTCGGTGAGGGTCTCGATGCTGACGTGCCGCCGGCGCCTCTTTCGCCTCCTGCCGTCGTTGGGGACTATGCCGAGCTCCTCCTCGTAATCGGAGCCGTCATCGGAGCCGTCGTCGTCGTCGGAAGATTCAGGGGACTCGGAGAGCACCGCGGCCTTTGCGGACCGCTTGAGCCTGCTCCTCGGACTCTTCGATGGACTCGTAGCCGGGTCGGTGTCGACGGGCTTGGTCGAAATCGGCTTGATCGGGCTCGAGATGCGGGCGCTGGTTTGACGCGCGAGGGTGACCTGCGCCGAGTTCGCCCGGTTCTTTTCCCAGCGCCGCCAGTACGTCTCGTCCTCGCTGTCGTCGTCGGTACCCAGGCCGTCGTCGGATCTTGGGCTCTCCTGCGCGGTGCTGACGGGGGGAGTGACATCCCTGGTGGTCGTTCCGTCCCTGTTTTTCTCGTCGAGCGCCCGGTCCGCCTCGCTGTAGTTGACCAGCGTTCTGGTTCGAAGATCGTGCGAGCCCTCGTAGTCGTGGCGCTCGTAGTCGTGGCGCGCGGCCGCGTGTCTCGTCGGTCTGTCCGTGATGGCGTCGTTCAGCTCCCGGTCGAAGGCGCGCTCGTCGTAGTTGACCTTCTTCCTCGCCCGCTTACCCCTACCGGACGCTCGCACCTCCATATCGTACACACGGAGCCTCGCTTCCTCCCTCAAGATCGCATGCTCCCTGTCCGCTACGGCCTTCAGGCGCCTGTTCTCGTGCCTCTCCTCCTCCAGCCGCCTCTCCTCCTTGAGCTTCGCCTGCTTCCTCGCCTCGCGCTCGCGGTCCTGCTTCACGAGCTCTTGCGACACCGCCCAAATCGAGGCGACGCGTTTCAGAACCTCAGCCAGGCGAAGCTGGTCCGACGAGCCAATCGCCTTCTCCACCGACGGCAAGGACCCGCTCGAGGGCACCACGTCGACAGGCTTCGGCAGTCCGCCGACATCGATGCCTCGGAGCGCCTCGGACAGGGTCGCCATCTGCGCGGGTGTCGTCGCGATGCACTCCCAGGATCCCGCGGTGGGCGGCGGGGGCATGGGAAAGGGATCCGGCGGCTCGTACTCGGGCTCAGCGTGCACGGACTGGGGCGTTTGCTGCACACCAAGCTGGAAGTATGCCCTGAGTTCAGTGAGTTGTGCTGGGGCTTCGACCTGGTTGTGCTGGGGCTCGGTCGGCGTGGCGGCCATCTGGGTCTTCATCTTGTAAATCAAATTCTCGTCGTCCGTGCTGAGACCGGTGATGAGCCCGGCTTTGTTCACGAGCGACATCCGACTGTTGACACCGTGGGTTTTCATCTCCAAAATCATGGTGGCGAACTCGTGCGGCGATGCGCCGAGAAAGCCTGAGGCTTGACTGCTGAGTACCCTGAATAGGTTGAGCTGCCGCCTGAGGCGATCGGTCTGATACTCGACGAACAAGGGCTGCTGCGTAAGCATATCATTGCGCTCTCGCACTTCGGCGAAGTTCCCCTGTTTCATCTGGAGGTAAGCCCACGTCTGCCATTTCGCGTGGGCCAACTGGTTCGGTGTGTACCCAACGTCAAGCTTGAAGGCGTCATCGATCAGAATTAAGGCGTCATCGAAAGTTTTCAGTACCTCGTGGTACTTAAGGAAGCAGATTTGCAACGTCGAAGGGTATTGGTTCATATTCGCTGATTCATTCAAATCAGCGAATGATCGGCGAAGGGTATCCAACTGGTTCATATGTGGAAGACATATCCCCGACACGATCCCCCACCAGTTGTTCTCATTCACCCTGACGTGACCGCCCAAGCGGGATACCTCGTGCCAAAGCTTGTAAATGTCGATATGCAATCTGCGCTTTATGGGAAGGAGCGGGTTCAACGGGTTGGGCTGGTCAAAAAAGAGCAGCCCTGGGTCGATGGCTGGATTGATCTTGAGAACTTGCATCCGGAAAAGTGCCAGTGTTCGCCGAAATTGCTCTTGGTGCACCTTCAGTATGGAAGTATGGATCTTCACTGTGGAAGTATGGACTGTACGTGGACTCCGAGGGACCGGTCCCGGGTGCTCTTCTTCCGCTTCCGCCGTCGTAAGATCGATCACCTCGGAGTCGTTCATCGCCGCGGGTTGATCGGCGGCCGCTTCCACCTGCTTCCACCCGGTCATACGCTCTTGTTTGTCAGCCTTCTCAGCCCGCCGGCGCTTCCACGCGCGGAAACTCGCCTGGATGCATTCGGCGGCGGACCTCTTGACTTCGTCTAAAAGCCTCTCGATTTCGTCTCGCGCGGACTTGCGGCGCAACCAGGCACGAGCGGCTGTCTGTATGCGACGTGCCGCGGCGTCCTCCCGCTCAGCCTTTTCTCGCTCGACTTTCTCTCGCTCGGCCCTCTCCTCCTCAGCCTTCTCCCGCTCGGCTCTTTTTAGCTCGTTCTGCACCGCCGATTCCTTCGCAGCCTGTATGCGCGCCTGTCCATCGCACACGGGGCAAAACCAGTCGCCGCCGGGGATGACGCTGACGCCCATACACCTCGCGTGTCCGCCGTTGATGCACCCGTCGCAGAGCAGGAACCTATAGTCGATCTCCCGCGCGTCGTATTCCTTGCGGCCGCACTGCATGCACGGGAGATGCGAGAAGTCATTGCCCTCGTTGTCGACGCTCGCGAGCTGTTCCGCCCACGTTCCGGCGTCTTTGTCGTAGTACGGCGGGTGCGCGGCGGGGAGGGGAATATTCACGCTATCCGTCTCGTGGTACGTGGGCTGGCCGGCTCGATAGAGCGTATCGGTTCGGAACCAGTACTGGTTCCCGCCGACGTCGGCGCCGACGGGAGTCGGGCGGAACTTGCCCGGGGGTTCCTGTGAACAAAACACACACGCCGTCAATCTAATTGCCCGTACGAGAATAAAAAGAAACTCACCTTCAAGCCCATCTCGTAGGCGTTGTCGTGGGGACCGAGGTGGTCGGCACCGATCATGAGACGCAGCTCGCACAGACCCCAGAGCGTCATCAGTCGTTGGCACGGGGTCATCTCGTCGACGTACCAACGCTCGGCGACCTCGTTCTCGTCGGGTTCGTGACGCAGATCGTGGTCGTACCTTTGCGCGTCGGTGAGATTCCTCCATAGGACGCGGAGGTGCCACTCGAACTCCTTACCGACGATACCGGGGCGCCTAGCCTTGACCTCGGGCCTGACCGCCTTGACGAACGAGTTGAATGACTTACCGTGTTTCTTCCGAGGCGCCCCATCCGGAAGGTCCTCGCGGACGGGTGGCGCGAACGGTGGCTTGGACGCCTCGTCGGATCTCTTCCCCGTCAACGTGCGCCACCACTCGCATATCACCCGGTTCGTCACCCACGCCCACGAGTTATCCTTGACCATCAGGCCGTTGTCTTTGTCGGATGCTTTCAGGCGCCTCCGCCTGAACAAGTCCCCGCGGTCCACGCGGAAGCCGCACCCGTTGAGCAAGTCCACCTGCGTGTTCACGACTAATCCCCAGAGCTTCGGATCAGAGCACGGATCCACCAACGCGTTCTCCAGGTCCGCCGCCTCGAATCGCGTCTCCTCGCTGAAAACATCGGATCCGAACACGCTGAAGAAGTCGAGCACGACGGCGAGCTGCCAGTACTGCCTCAGCGTCTCCACCTCGGCCTCGACGTCCTCGGGGGTGGCCTCCCTCAGGAGCTTCTGAGGGTCGAGCGCGGCGGCTCGAGCCTCACGACGCGCGCGGCGCCTCTCGATCGGCATGTCGTCCTCGTCCTCGTCGGAATCGAACGCCTCCTCCTCCTCGATCGCCGCATCCTCCTCCCCGATCTCCGCATCCTCCTCCTGCTCACCCCCGGCGACACCCGCATCCTCCTCCGGCTCCTTCTTCGCCGGCGCATCTCTCTCGCCGTTCACCTCGGGGTGGACGGCGGGCATGGAGGGTACCATCCTGAAGTCGTCCGCATCCTCCGAGACGTCGTCTTCATCGTCGCTGCTATCCAAAACTATGACATCCCTCATACTCCCCATGTCGGCACCAAACTAAACCCGCTTACGTCGCAAGCAGGCGCGCATCTTCCGCAGCTGTTTCGAGCAATCCGGGGTATCGGCCTCTTTGCCGGTGTGGTTGATGACGAGGTGCGCGCAGCGGGAGAATTCGGCGGCGGCGTCGGGGCACACTACTCTTCCCTGTGGAATGGAGGTGCGGGAAATGGTGAGTCGGGTGAGTCGGGTGGATCGCGGACGAGATCGCGGCGGGGCGCTTTTGAAAATACAAAATCGCGGTGCCCAACCGTCGTGAGCCGAGATGACGATCGGCGCGCGCGACGTAACAACGACGGTGCACGGCGCCTGTGCGATGGCCACCGGGGACGAAACACGAACCAACGCAACGTCGGGTTCCGATCGCGCGATACGCACCTTGCAGAGGTCGAGATCCTGCGCGAGCCTGTCGCAGGTCTCCTCGGAGTTGGCACCGACGCACTGCCTCAGCGCGCTCGCTCGCGTCGCGCACTTCGACCCGGCGGTTCGGCGCTCCTCCGGGGTCGCGCGACCGCCGAGGAGCCAGCCGAGCATCGAGCGGGGGCGGACGCGGTCGTCGTGTCCGAACACTCGGTCGGGCGACGAGTCGTGAAAAAGATCCCGAAGATCCTGCGCAGGTGCGGTCGTGTACACTCCGCGCGTCTCTCCGCGGTCGTGAGGTTCGCGATGAACAGAGCTCTTCAAGCGGACCGCGTTTTTTGGAGCCAGTGCGGGAGTGCGGTTCGGAAGTGCGGGAGAGCTTTTCCATGGTTGACACCGGTTCGGGATTTGATGACTGGGCCACTGTTAACCGCGACTCGACCGTTTATTTCGCCCAAGCACTGAAAAACGTGGTGAGGGCAACTCGTACTTTACAAAGTGAGAATCGTTGATTTCCTAGTCAGCGTCTTTCGACTCCCCCGTTTTACCGCACAGCGTATTATGCGAAAACTCTGGTTTTGGGAGTGAACATTTACACGATTTCATTGGCGCAGAGGATACCAAAAAGTCAGATCCGCCAATGAAACGTCCCTAAAACCCCCAAACCACCACTCACCGCGTGTAAATTGGGTCCATTCGCGCCTTCGAATCACGTCGACGTCCCCGCAGACTTTCCGTGGTTCTCAGCGCTCGGTGTCAAAAGATAGCCTCGTCACGCGGAACGCCCCGTGCCAGAAATCGACGCGCGCCTCTCGACACCGTCGACGAAACCCGCGTCACGCAGCCGACAGACCTCGTCGACTGCCTTATCCGACCTCCCGGATCTCCAGCGTCCCGCGTCCGTCTCACCCGGACGCCGCCGCGCCCGCGCAACCGCCTCATCTTTTCCGTCGACCCGGAACCAGCTTCCGGCTGCATTCACGCACGGCTACTTGCAAGATGCTCGCCGCCAACGTCGCGACGACACCCGCGCGCCTCTCCGCGCGCCGCGGGACCGTCGTGGGCAATCGTAGCGCGTCGCTCGCCGCGGCGCGCTCGCCCGTTTTGACCCGCGCGCCCCGCTCGCGCGCGCTCATCGTTCAGTCTAGTGCCGCTGACTGGCCGGTCCAGGCCCCAGCCTTGGTTCAGGGTCCTCCGGGCCTCGCGGTTCCTCAGAACAACCAGGTGGCGCACCACCACGGCAGCGGAAGCCTGGAGCGCGAGCGCATGGAGATCATGGAGAAGGCGAACACGCTCGCGAACATCGACGTCAACGACCCCAAATCGTTGGAGGCTATCGGGTCCAAGGTGCTGTGCAGGGTCCAGTTCAGGATTGGGTACCAGACCAAGGTTGGCGAAGATCTGTTCATCGTGGGTTCGCACAGGCAGATGGGGGAGTGGAACCAGCACCAGGCGCTGCCCCTGCAGTGGAGCGACGGGGGTAACTGGTACACCGATTTGGAGCTTCCCGCCGGCGGCGTCGTGTTCTACAAGTACGTGGTGAAGCAGGCGGACGGTGAGTACAGGTGGCAGGAGGGCGCCAACAACCTCCTGGTGCTGCCCGACGAGTGGGACATTCCGAAGGATGCCATGTTCGTGGTGGACGACAACTTCAGCGGCCTCAGCAGGAGCAGCCAGAACATGCTGGCGTCCAAGGTCATCTCCTACGAGAAGGAGATCGTGCAGCTCCGTCTGGAGACGGTCAAGGCGAAGGAGATGACCAAGGCGTCGCTGAAGGAGCTCCTGCTGACCAGGGAGGAGCTGGAAGATGCCAACCAGAAACTGGACCACTACGAAAGAAACGTCGCCACCGTCATCGCGTCCATGCAGCACCAGCAGGACGAGGTGAACGGGGCGAACTCGCGCTGAGGTGGTGGGGGGGTTTATTAGGGGATCGATTCTTTGTTTTTTCAGGAGCGCCGGCGGTGGAGACGCCGCCCGCGCCTTGTCCTTTGTAATACTGCAAGACGCAAATCATTGTCACTCTCCGAGTTTTTTGTCTTGCTTGAGAACTCTTTTTCACCTTGAATTCACGATCTCGGCTCAAACCCACGCCACGCCGTTCGGGACCATGCCGTCCGGGATGCGGAAGGGTTTCTTCCAGCGCGCCGGCGAGCGCCAGGAGAAGCTCATCAAACAGTACGAGGAGCACATGCGCACGGCGGCCAAGTGCGACGACTGCGGCAAGGTCCGCACGCCCCCACCCGAGCTGTTCAAGTTTGACGACGTGCACGACCCGGACTGGTACATACGCGAGCTCGCCGAGGAGGAGACGGAGCGGGAGCGACGGAGGGAGGCGGGCGAGACGGTGAGCGACGACGAGGATCAGGTGTGCCCCGGGTGCGAGGCGGAGAAGAGGGGCGAGAAGGGTGTGCCGCACCTGAGCGACCACTTCAACGTGCCCCCGAACAAGCCCGAGGAGAAGGCTGCGGGCAGGTTCGACTTTAACAAGATCGGCGAGATGCGCCCGGAGTGGAAGCCCGCGTTCGAGCAGCTCGTGAGGGACCTGACGAACCTTCGCCAATACCAGGGCGAGCTCCGGGAGGAGGAGAAGGCCGAGATCGAGAAGGCACAGAAGGACTGGCCGAAGGAGAAGCGCGAGCAATGGCGTAGAGACATGAAAAAACAGGCTGACGAGTTGATGGCCATCAACTTCGGCGACGACACGGAGGGACGGGAGCCGTTCAAGCACCCGGAGACGGGGAAGACCGTCAACCCCGCGGACCTGGACGGTATCGGCCAGTTCCTGAAGACGATGTACTCGGAGGACGTGCCCGAGCCCTTTCGGTGGCCCTCCGGCGACTTCGGTTACATGTGAGAGTCAAGTAAGACTGGCGTGACGTAGCTTCAAAATTAAAAAAACTTCGCGGCGGGACCCGAGTATCCCCTAAGCGTCGAGGCCCGAATATCGAACCCTTCCTGGTGGGACATCAATCATCCGCTAAGGTTATCGTACGTAAATCGCTTAGAGGAAATCCATGAAGGCGTCGTCGTCCTCCTCGGGTTCGTCGTCGCCGAAGTCGAGGGCGGTGAACATCATGTCCGCCTTGCCGCCGGGCACGACGAGGCCCTTGAACGTCTGCTTGCCCTTGAGGAGCTTGTTGAGGGCGAAGGTCTGCATGTCGCCGAGCTGCTGCTCGTTGCCGTTCTTCTCGCACTTGACGTAGAAGGTGCCCTCGACCTTCTGCGTGGCGGGGTCCTCCACCGTGAACTCGGTGGTCTCCTCCCACTCCGGGTCGAGGCCGATGCCAACCTTGGTGGTGTAGGTCTGCTCGCCCATCTTGACGTTCACCCAGCAGCGGGGGCGCTCGATGTTGTAGAACTTGACATCGAGCTTCTTGATGTTGCACGCGGTGAGGTGAATGCTGTCGAGTCGAGAGAGGAGGGGGAGACGGCGTCGTCAGCGGAGTGAATCTCGGGGGATAGGGCCAAACGCGAGGGGAAATTGGGATCCGCGGCCTGGTGGGACGCGCTGTGAGGTGGCGCGCGCGCGAGGTACGGCGCAGGCTAGACGGAGTATATCGGAGACGTACCGAAGGGTAGGCATCTTTGGTTTTTGGCGTCTGTGTGGCCGGCTGCGCGGACGAAAGAGGGCGATCGAGAAGTCGGCTCTCGCCTCTTCGATCAATCGAAAAGCGGCGGCCAAAGCCGAGAGGTGGTGCGATGGACGGTTCGAGATTCATCAAACGAGCAGCTATGGGCATTCGGTCTGACCAGGTTTTGGCTCAATTCGGTCGGTTGAACAAACGTAAATAGACCGCCATCGTGAGTTAATTTAACAAGAAGTGTCCGACCAATTATTGGACGAGACTCGCACCAACTCGCACCAACAAGAGCCCGTGTTGTGAAGCTCCGTCGCCCTTTTACATAGCGCAGCAGTCGTTCGTTGGCTAACGTTCGACTAGCAAGATGGTGAGTGCACGCCCCCGAGCACGTCCTGGACACCGTGTCGACCCGCTTCGACGCCGCGTTCGCCCGGACCCTCCGCGGATCTGGGCGAATCCGGCTGAACGATTCGGCGACGCGCGGGTTTTTCACCCTCAACGGGGCGCAGGCAGGGTTTTGGACCCCGCCCCGGCGCCCCCTCCGGGGCGGTCGCGACGCGAGATCGTCCGCTCGTGGCACCCCGGCGGGTCCGCGACCTTCGATTCACGTCTGTCCGCGAGTTCCCGGCGTTTTCGCGGCGTGCGCGAGCGCGAAGGTGGCGTCGCCGGACCCATCCTCCGGCGACTCGATCCCGCCTTGCGCACCGCGATGCCGGCTTTTTTTACGACCTCCGCGGTCTCCGTCTCCCGGGCCACCCCGCTGACCTCCGCCCTTCCCCTTCCCCCACGTTAGGTTCAGCAATGTGACATTGATCTCCTCCACCCCCCCGCGGCTCTGGAGGCCCAAAGGCACAAGCTCAAGCGCGTCGTGCAGAGCCCCAACTCGTTCTTCATGGACGTCAAGTGCCAGGTGCGTCTCTCAGAACCCTAAAAACATTTTTTTCCGGCTCGACGTGTCGCGCAGCCGGAGCCGGGCTCCCGCGACGGCCGCGAGACTCGGCCGCGCCGCCCGAATACATCGCGATCGTCGCGATCGCCGTGTCACGAACCCCGAAGCTGACCTCCCGCCTCCCGTCCCTTCCCTCCACCACCAACAGGGTTGCTTCAACATCACCACCGTCTTCTCCCACAGCCAGACCGTGGTGCTCTGCGGCTCCTGCTCCGCGGTGCTCTGCCAGCCCACCGGCGGCAAGGCGCGCCTCACGGAGGGGTGCAGCTTCAGGCGCAAGGGCGATTAAGCGGAACGAGCGTTAGCGCTCGCGAGCTTAGTCTAAGAGTTAACTGGGGGGTATTTTAGGGGTTGGCGCCGAACGCGGCGGTGTTGCGAGGGTGACTGATTGATTAGAATCGTCCCTCGCAGGCGCCGCGCGTGCTGTGCGTTTGCCCTCGAAAACACGCGGCGGATTCCTCTCTCTGCGGAGTGAGAGAGGCACTGGTAGAGGAAGAGAGTAATACAGACTCTATCTCGAAAACATCGCGTCTCGCTCGTCTCGTCAAGCCACTATCGAAAGGGACTCGAGGACACATCTCGCTCGATACAGTTTAAATCGGGTTTCTTGAGAAAACGTCTGTCCCGCTTTCGGGTGATACTGTTTTTCATTAATCTCGCCTCTCACTCGCCTCTCACTTGCTCCCGTTGGCCTTGACGCCCGCCTCCGCCCCCGATATACCCCCGCCCTTCGTCTGTACCTCCGCCCGCGTCACCGCCTCCTTCTTCTTCGCGCTCTTGAGCTTGTTGTAGTTGTACATGCCGACGGCTAAGAACGCGACGACGTACCCGAGGTAGTTGAGAAACGTCACCGTGTTCCCAAACATGTGCTGCGACGCGAAGATGAGCATCCAGTCCTTGATGACTCCCGCGATGTTCATCGTCAACGCGCTGGTCTTACCGATGAGCAGGAAAACCGCCAGGTTCAACGCGAACGCCGCCAGCGCGTTCAGGAGGAGCATCCCGTAGTCGATCTCCAGGTGGACATCCGCCAGGATCTCCGGCAGTTCCACCGCGATGAAGGGCATGGCCAGGCACGCGGCGCACGCGGGTGAGACGTAGTACAGGGATTGGATCGGGTTCATCGCGTACCCCTGGCGCGTGATGAGCACCTGCACCAGCATCAGGCGGAGCGCCTCGAACACCAACGCGCTGAGCTGCTCGACGACGCCGATGTATATAAAGTCCAACTCTCCGTACGCCGCGATGGCGACTCCGATTGCGATGATGAACATGTTGAACGACGTGGTTCGTGTCAGCTTCTCCATGCCGAACGCGACGCCGCACACGTACACCAGCCCGGGCATCAGCGCCTTGGTCATCTGTATGAACGACACCGAGAGGTGGAGGTACGCGGAGTTTGACAGCCAGAGCGACGCCGCGTACAGCGCTCCGATGGGGACCACTCTGTTGACGTACTCCTTCCGCGGCATGTTCAGTGACTTGGTGGCGCCCACGACTTTGACCATGATGGTGGCCACGGTGGTGCAGAACACCATGTGCCACAAGGTCAGGGCTATCGGGTACTTGAACCCGGAGTACGCCAGGATGTACTGCGATGGATGAGATGATGACGGGACGTTCAGTATGAGAGGGTAAGTGTCGGTGTTCGGTGGCGGTGATGTAGGGGTGATGTGGTCGCACCTTGTTGAACAAAATCACGCCCATGGAGATTGTCATCCAGATGGTGACGTAGAAGTACGCCTTCATCCCCTGCTGCCACGCGGTGAGCGGCCTCGCCATGGTGTCTTATCGACGTCCCGTCGGATTCTTCGGTTGTCAGATTCGGGGCGCGGGGCGCCGAGTTTCACGTGCCCTCTCCGCGCGCGCGGGTGCCGTGCGTGCCGCGGGGGTATCGATGCGGGGTTGGACGCAGACCTCGCGGGTACGTGTAGACGACGTCGCCAGGTATGTCGCCGCGTGGATCCGGCCGAGGCGAGCGTCGCGCAGTGACGGGACGGCACGATGGGTGGTGGCACTACTACGACAACTTTGCCCTACACTCGGGTGTTGAAAAAGTGGATGCCTCGTTTACACGCCTGCACGCCTCGTTTATTAACGCTCCTTTCCGGGACTCAATTTTCGATTGGGGGAACGTCTCCCAGTTCACCGGAGCGCCCCGAGCGTTCCGCCCAGCCGCGATGTCGGAAGCTGACGGCGTACCCGACGTCACGGATCCATCAGATATGTCCGAGGAGGCGGCGGCGGTCAAGATCCAGGCGATGCAGCGCGGTAAGCAGGCTCGCCGGGAACACGAAGAATTGAAGAGGGTGCAGACCGCGTTCGTGGCTTTCGACACCGACGGGAGCGGCTCGCTGGAGATTGCCGAACTCTACGACGTGCTCAGAGAGGTGGGCGTGGACATCGACAAGGACACCTTCGCGGACTACCAGCTCGCGCTGATGGAGGACTACGACGCGGACAACTCCGGCACGCTGGACTTTCGCGAGTTCCGCAAGTTTTACGACCAAGTACTCGCAAACGAGAGCACCCGGAAGGCGTACGCGCGCGAGCTCGACGCGGCGGTGAAAGGTCTCGTGTCGAGCGCGCTCACCAACGTCATCGAACGCCAGGAGATGGAAGGCGCCGCGCTCAAGATACAGGCCGTGCACAGGGGCAAGCAGGCGCGCAAGGAACTCCAGGAGCAGAGAGAGATGGAGTCAGCCGCCGTGAAGATCCAGGCTGTGCACAGAGGGAAGAAAGCGAGAGCGCTGTACGAGCAGGAGAAGGCTGAGCTCAACTCGGCGGCGCTCAAGATCCAGGCCGTGCACCGCGGTAAACAGGCGCGGAGTCAGATCGCCAAGGCTAAGTGGTCAGAGGAGGAGTCGAGGAAAGCGAGACTGGCGTTTTGGAAATTCGACGAGG
>Ga0209631_10000842_pt1 | contig 41080 bp, 37 predicted proteins | sample COG_08_FD_184752 | JGI IMG/M metagenome (GOLD analysis project Ga0209631, IMG submission 184752) | Pelagic Microbial community sample from North Sea - COGITO 998_met_08 (SPAdes) (version 2) | ecosystem: Environmental > Aquatic > Marine > Neritic zone/Coastal water | place: Helgoland, sampling... | reverse complement strand
TAGAAGCAAAACGCGTCTAGACCGGCGTATTGTTAGCCGTAATCAGCCAGGACGTAACGTTGCACTATTCTACCCGATAACCCCGAGACAGATAGTCAAAATCTCGGAGTTCCCGGTTATCAGGATGCTGTAAATAAAAATTATTGTGATACGAGCGAATCTCTAGAATTTTGCCATCCCGAAATCTGTACCACTCTGCACCCCTAAGTATTTCTGGCATCGTCGTTTGTTTGGGCTGCCATTTCATACTCCACTCGATGACCGCTTCATTTTCCTGCACAACAGCATGATCTAGTTGCCAGTTCGCCTGCGTAAGCGGTGCGACTTTAGCCCAGTAATTTGCGAGCCCGTGCGCACCTACCACCTTCGAATGATCGACAAAATAGTGTACAACATCATCCGTGAAAGTTGACATCATCAGGTCAATATCTGCGGTGTTACACCCGTCGTAGTAACGATTGATCAAATCAATAAAATTGTGTCCGGACTGTCTTGGTGTCATTGGTTGCTCCCCTAAAACCTAAATATCAATACCGAATTTTATACATTCTTCCGAAGTTCAAGCCCAAACAAGAATAACAGGCTCGTCGTAAACTGAGAGACAGCCTGAGCCAGTGATTCGACAGACAGCCTGAGCCAGTGATTTGACATACAGCCTGAGCCAGTGATTCGACATACTGAATCAGCCGGGATATTTGCCACACTTTGGCAACAAGCGGGCTAACCCCATACTATCGGCTTGGTCATTATCCCAAAATCATGGACTCATGGTTTATTGCGCATCGAAAAAAAAATTTATCACCCACCCTCTAGCTGAGAGAAGAAAAATCGTCCTGCTTACTCGTCGCGAGGAAAAGGCGTCGGGTCGCCGTCGCCGGTAGGAATGTTAAACGTATTCAGCGTCATAGATACGAAGGTGTAGAAACCAATGGTTTGAATAATATCCATGAGTCCATGCTCACCCCATGTGGCTATTGCTTGCTGATAAAGGGGCAAGGGTAAATCCTTCGTTTCATGCAATGCTCGGCAGACTGCTATTGTTAGTTTTTCGTCTTCCGGAGCAGCAGCAGGCGGTGGCTCCTCGTCGAATACCGCACTAATCACTTCGTCGGAAACGCCTTCTGCTTTTGCCATTTTGGCGTGGGCCACCCATTCAACGTTGCTGCGCCAATACCTGCCCGTCACAATGATAGCAAGCTCAACAATCCGACGTCCTACTGATGTACGTTCCCAAACGAAGTTGCCCATACTCATCGCGCGCTGTGCCACTTCAGGACTTCTTATCCAGGGATCAAAAGGACCACCAAACTGCTCATTCGCACCTGGAGATCTCGATTTTGCAATTCGCTCATATTGCGTCTGCTGCGCTGGGGTTAACTCATCAAAACCCTTTATCTCCAGCCTGCTTGTCATTGTCTACTCCCTAAATTTTTTCCGGCTTCTCTACCTTTCACGCAAGACCCACATACCGCCTTGCCCTTGCCAAAGCATCGAACAGCCCTGATTTGGCAGATGTAGATATCCTAAAAGCCGCGCGTTAACGCGGACTAACAACGACTCAACATTAGCTTCGGGCGAACTCGCGAATAACACTACCTGGTCGACTGCCGGTATGCTTACCATTTTCAACAATCATGTTGCCAGCCACCATCGTGCCTAGATAACCCGCACTCTCAACGATGTAACGACCACCATTGTGTGGGAAGTCATTGACATAATACGGATATCCCGTTTCTAGATTTTCATAGTCGATAATATTCAAGTCTGCGATCCAGCCTTCTTTCACTGCACCGCGTTCCTTCAAGCCAAGCACATCAGCAGACTTCAAAGTGATCCGGTGAACTGCCTCGGGTAATGTGTATACTCCCTGACGACGCGTCAGTTCCGCAAGCAAGAATGTCGGCGAATCAGTATCAGTAAAAATACCAACGTGGGCACCCGCGTCCGCTAGCATCGGCACACAATGGTCCATTTTCATATACGCCCACTGATTCTCTAGGGCACCGCCAAATGCCCAGAAGTTCCATAGCTCGCGGCCTTCAGACTCGATCAATCGATCAACATAAACTTCAACGGGATCTTTACCCTGTCTCGCAGCCAATTGCTCAAGGCTGTTCTCGCGCCCCATATCGTAGTCCGGCACATCTCCCATACCCATCGGGTGCAACAAAGCCGGGTCAGCCCTGAAGCCGGTCTCTTTTGACCGGGTGATCAGTCGCTCTCGCGTCGCCGGATCCTTTAAAGCCGCTACACGATCAGCAATGGTTGGCAACGCCATCAATTCCTTCCAAGGTGAATTGCGAAACGGCGTCGACTGAGCCAAGCCAAACATCGCACCGCTAGGTCGCGTATGACAAACGCTAGTCATCCGACGCCCACCTTCGTTCATTTTGTCTAAAAACTGCGCCGTACGACCGACACCACCATCACCATTACCACCCGCTCCGCCGGAATACATCACGTGACAACCGAGCTCTGCACCGGTTTTGAACATTTCAAATTCAATCTCGCGCCGGGAGGCCATGTCCGGTGCCACCTGAAATAAACCACCGGCACCACCGCCATCAATTATCGCTTGCTGAATAGCACGTGTTTCGTTCAAGTCAGCCCAAGTACCCGGCGTTAACCTGCCATCAGGCACGTGATGACCGAGGAATCGAGAGGTGGAAAAGCCAACCGCACCCTCTTCGACAGATTCTTTAACCAATCGTTTAATGTGTTCGAGTTCGCTAGGTGTTGCTTGGACGCCCTCATCCATCGACTTGTCACCCATGGCTTCAAAACGTATCGCCGAGTGGCCAGCAAGCCCTACAATATTTAGGGCTGGCTTTAGCGACTGCACCGAATCCAGATACTCACCATAGCTAGACCAGTTCCAGGGCAAGCCATCCATAATGGCATTGGCGCCGATGTCTTCGACGGCCTCCATTAACTCAGCCAACAGGCGGTGGTTTCCCTGGCTCACGGGTGCGAAGGTAACCCCACAATTACCGATGAGAGCAGTAGTCACACCATGGTAGGAACTGGACTTCATTTCTGGATCCCAACCTACCTGCGCATCCAAGTGGGTATGCAAATCAACAAAACCCGGCGTCACGATTTTACCCTCGGCATCAATTTTTCTGCCCGCGTCAACGCCTGTCAAATCGCCAATGCGGGAAATTCGCTCACCATCAATGGCGATATCCGCGCTGATGGGTTCACCGCCGGTACCATCAATAATCGTTGCGCCGCTAATAATTGTATCGTGTGACATAGTTACTTCCTCTTGCTGGAATCAGTCGTTGAGTTCAATTTATAAAGAAACATCTCATTTGTAGACCGGGGATAAATCCCAAATCGCGCTCAGCTGGATATCTTTAGCCTAGCGCTAGGTGCGGCCCTGCTTGCTCGTCTCTGGTTTGTAATAAGGTTTATCACCACTGACAGTGACCCTTCGCAGCAAACGCTCATGCGGATAGTAGTCACTGGCAGCATAGTGTTGAACCGCTCGATTATCCCAAAATGCGATTGAACCCGGCGCCCAGTTAAAGCGACAAGTATATTCTGGCCTACCATGTTGTTGCTGTAAAAAAGCCACAGTCTTTTTGGCGTCGCGCTCGGGCAAAGTTTTCTGCGTTCGCACGTCGTAAAGCGATTCATGCCGCAAAAAACCACCGTGCATATAAAGTGTTGTTCTACCTGTTTCCGGGTGCGTTCTCAGCAATGGATGACTCACACCAAACGGTATTTCTTTTTTAAGCCCTTCAACAATATCGTCTGGTAGTTGCCCATCACCCCGCCCCATGAGAAACACCTGGTAATCGTTAATGCCGTGAAGATGCTGGAGTTTTTCTTGCATCGCTTGTGGCAACCCCTGATAACAGGCGTAACTGTCCGAGAATAGCGTGTCACCACCATAGGGAGGCACATTCACACATTGCGCAATTGAACCCAGAGAGGGCTTCTCCATCCAGGTCACATCGGTATGCCAACTATTTTCTGCGCCGGGGCTTTGTTCACTGTGGCTAATCTCAAGAATGAAGGGATTATTACCGGGTTTACCAAACGGAAACGCATCAAGATCACCGAACATTCGACCAAAAGAAACCTGCTCATCTTCCGTCAAATGCTGGTCTCGGAAAAAAATGACTTTCCTTTCCAGTAATGTATCTCTGATGAAGGCGACTAATTCGGGTGTAACAGGATCCTTTAGATCGACGTTGTGAAGCACTGTACCCAGTGTCAGCCCGAGATGCTCAAAGTCAATGTTCAGCGCCTCCGCCCGATCCTGAAGCTCATCTGTTACCGGTTGATTGCCCATCCGTGAGTATTCAAGATGAACTCCCAAGCCAACTTTATTGAAATCTGGAAATAACGATTCGACCGTCCGCGCAGTTCCCCCCGATTTCTCCCGAACGCCTGCTCGATACTGAACAAGCTTTTCTGAATACTTTTTTGCAACACGATTGTATTGCACTTGCTTTTCGCTCGAAGCCTCAGACATCTTTAACGCTCATCGAGATACGCCCCTCGTCCAATCGAATGATTGGGTTAACAATACCCTAGTTAAAAACACATGCCAATAAACGCAATTCACGTATACTCAAGGGGAAAATCCAGAGGAAACCTCAATGCTGACACCTGTTATTCTCGACACTGATATTGGTTTTGACGTCGATGATGTCTGGGCACTGGCGTTTTTGCTGCGCTGCCCCGAACTGGACATCAAGTTAATCACCACGGATACCGGCGACACGCATTATTCCGCAAAAATCGTTGCAAAATTACTCCAAATAGCCGGACGAACCGACATCCCCATCGGTATTGGCATCCCACTTGATGAAACACAGAGAACCCATGAACCCTGGGTGACGGATTTTAGCCTAGAAGATTACGCGGGTGAGGTGTTGATTGATGGCGTGGGGGCTTTGTGTGACGTTGTCAAAAACAGTCCTCAGAAAGTCAGCATTATTTGTATCGGTCCTGTTCCCAACATTGCAGCGGCACTTGCACGTGCACCAGATATGGTCAACAACTCGAGATTTATCGGCATGCACGGGAGTATTCGACGTGGTTATTTGGGCGCCAACAAACCGATGAAAGAATACAACGTCAAGAAACACACACTGGCATGCCAACGCGTCTTCGCAACTCCCTGGGATATCACGATTACACCACTAGACACTTGTGGCACTGTGCTATTGCGAGACGATAATTTTAAAGCGGTGAGTCTGTCCGACGACCCACTCGCCAAGGCAGTCATGGAAAATCACTTCCTCTGGTGCGAACAAGTAAAAGATTGGCCCATCATTTCTGAAATTGATCCACAGGCACAGTCATCTCTGTTGTATGACACTGTCGCGGTGTACTTAGCTTTTAGTGAATCGCTGATAGAGATGGAACAGCTACCTATCATTATCACTGATGACGGGAAAACACTGGTTGATGATGCCGGCCAACTTGTAAATTGCGCAATGAACTGGAAGGACCAGGATGCGTTCGAAAGGCTCGTCACAGAACGATTGATCGACGCTGAGTTTGGCCGCCCATGACTGATAAGCCTAACGTCGTTGTTTTATATCCAGATCAACTCCGAGCACAGTCGCTGCCTCTTTACGGTAATCATGGTTATCACGAGACACAAATAGCAACCCCGAATATTGATCGTCTCGCTGCCATGGGTGTCACGCTGGACAACGCTATTTCCAACTGCCCTGTTTGTACTCCGGCGAGAGCGATGCTTGTAACTGGAAGATATCCCCAGAGTACTGGCCACCTGATCAATTCAACCCGTACTCGTCATTCGGAAATTTCTATCGGCGATGCGTTTGCGCACCAAACATACAAAACCGCGTGGATTGGCAAGTGGCATCTTCATACAGGACATTGGCCAGCGCTTGATCGCATACCGATGCAGCCTGACTGGGTACCAAAAGGCCGAGACAGACTGGGGTTTGATTACTGGCGAGCCTACAATCAACATATGGTTTATTTCAACGGGTTTGTTCAGAAGGGAGATTGGAACTACGAGCGCTGGCGCGGGTACGAAACCGAAGGATTACTGGACTATGCTTTCGAGTTTATCGAAGAAGCTGATGACAACCCGTTTCTGCTCTTCCTTTCACCGCATCAACCCCACTACACACCCGAAAAATTCGCGCCCGACAAATTTTACGACATGTTGCCCGACAAGATCTCCCTGCCCGATAACGTGCCTGAAGCACTTATTGCGCCTTCCGTTGAAATGTATCGACATTATTTGGCAATGATACTCGCTGTTGATGAAATGTTGGGGAAGCTCCTTGATCATCTTGAATCACGCAATCTGCTCAATCATACCATTTTCGTTTTTGCCTCTGATCACGGCACTCAGGGCGGTTCTCAAGGGGTCAATCCCTGGTCCAAGAAAAATCCCTACGAGGCCTCGATCAAAATACCCGCGATCATCTCTTACCCATCAAAGATCGCAGCCAATACTCGCTCGGATGCCCTTCTTGGCATGGTTGATTTTTTTCCGACAATTTGTGGGCTCGCTGACATCCCAATACCTGCAACAGTTGAAGGCGAAGACATTTCAGGCTCACTAACGACTCAAATTAGTGATAGATCTGCAGCAGGCGACAATGCGACCGAAGCGCCATCACAAGAACAAGACAGCATATTCCTGATGAATTTTTCCAAGTATTTCGACTGGTTTCAGGATGGTGCAGAATGGCGAGGCGTTCGAACAAAAACCCATATGTACTGTCGGCGCCTCGATGGCAGAGAGGAGTTATACGATCTGGCGTTGGACCCGCTTCAGCAAGAAAATATTGTGACTACCGCGAACAGCGAAGTGCTAAGTGGCATGCAAGATCTCCTTTGCCAGCATCAAAACAAGCGGCATGACGAACTGGTACCCTGCAGCGAATGGGCATGCTGGCTTGATGACCAACGCAGGGTCGTCAAAAATGCCAGCGGGCCGTTAGATCATCCTGAGACACCTCCTGATTGGCGGTTATTAGAACCTGAAAATTGAACATGGAAGCATCAATGAAATCTGAACCGGCTTATCCCACAACAGTGAGAGAACAAGATATTCAGCGATACAGAGACCAAGGGTTCCTACTAACTCGTGATGTGCTAACAGCATCAGAAATCGAGCAGTTTGGGACTGAGGTCGATCGGGAAGTAGCCCTCAGAACCGCTGATGATCAGCGAACGCTTGAGCAAAAGACGACTTACGAGCAATCTTTTGTGCAATGCATGCGACTATGGGAAACAGCCACAGCAATAAAACCACTGACTTTTCATCAGGGCCTGGCAGGTATCGCCGCCCAACTGCTGGGCGCAGAGAAGGTTCGTCTCTGGCAAGACCAGGCGCTATACAAGGAGCCCGGTGGTAAAGACACCGAGGCTCATCAGGATCAGACTTTCTGGCCGATTGGCGATACCCCGCTTGTTAGCGCTTGGATACCCTTTCAAAAAATTGATGATACAAACGGCGCGATGGCTTACGTTCCTGGCTCTCACAAAGTTGGCGGACTGAAGATCGTCGACATCACTCGCTCGACAACGCCCTACCCTATTCTTGAAGATACAGCGCTAGCAGGCGCAAAACCGGAATTTGTCATGGTTGACCCGGGCTCGGTTGTCTGGCATTCGGGTTTTACTGTGCACCGGGCGGCGGCAAATATCTCGGCGCAAACAAGGCGGGTTTTTACCATCGTTTATTATGCCGACGGTTCGACACGTACCAGTGACAGACCTGCATTCCCGTTGGATCGTGCAGGCGTCGGGGTCAACGAACCCATGCGGGGTGAGGGTCTTCCTATTCTCTGGCCGCCGCTCGACGCGCTACCCAATCCACCGACCGATTCTGGGCAAATGACAGGCCCTCAATACGACAGATAAAAGGACAAAATTGTAATGAAACTTGGACTGATGCTTGGATACTCTGGCGGCCAGCTACAACTGCCCGTAGAAAAAGTTCAGCTTGCCGAACGACTGGGTTATGACACGGTATGGACTGCAGAAGCCTACGGGTCAGACGCCCTGTCACCATTGGCCTACCTTGCAGCAAAGACTGACAGAATAAAACTGGGTACTGCTGTCATACAACTAGCAGGCCGAACCCCTGCCAACGCTGCTATGACCATCGCCACAATTGACGCCCTGGCCGGCGGTAATCGGGTGATTTGCGGTATCGGAGTTTCCGGACCGCAGATTGTTGAGGGATGGTATGGCCAGCCCTGGGGCAAACCTTATTACCGTATAAAAGACTACGTGACAATCATGAAGAAAGTGCTTCGACGTGAGGAGCCAGTGATTCACGAAGGCAAGGAAATTTCCCTGCCCTTTATCGGTGACGGTGCAATGGGTGTCGGCAAGCCACTGAAGTCAATTCTGCATATGAACCCGGATATTCCGATATGGCTGGGTACGGGCATGGAATCAACCGTCAAGCTTACCGCAGAGATAGCGGATGGCTGGCTCCCGCTGGGTCTGGTACCTGAGAATTTTGATACCTACAAACCCTGGATTGATGCGGGTCTGCAGAAGGCAGGCAAGACCAGTGATAGCTTCGAATGTCAGGCGATGAGCAACGTCATTATCACAGATGATGTCAAAGCGGGTCTCGATCGGATGAAACCTGGCATCGCTCTCTATGTTGGTGGCATGGGTCACAAGAGCAAAAATTTTCACAAGGAGATGATGGTCCGCCGGGGCTTTGGCGATGCTGCGGAGAGAATACAGGAACTCTACCTTGCAAAACGCAAGGATGAGGCAACAGCTGCAGTCCCTGATGAGTTTGTTGATCAGGGTGCGCTTGTCGGCAACAAGGCAAGAATACAAAAACGCTTCAGGGACTGGGAAGACAGTGGCATTACAGGTTTGACAATTAGTGGTGACGAGCAAGCGCTGAGACTCATGGCTGAGGTCGCCAGGCTAAACGTTGAGCCTGGCGTCTAGGCCGGTATTTCTCATTAGAGTGCCGCCACGCACTTAAGCACTTCTGCCTGGTAGGTTTTAGCCCTTTCATTGAAGAGGTCCAGTATATTCAGCGAGGTTGGTACATAACCGAAGCCGATCTCGTGTTCTGGATGCCACTGAAAAACCGACCCCCCAAGACCCATCCAACCATAGAACCCCTCTCTGCCACCATTAAAGCTTCTTTCTCGCTTCGAACTGCGGGGACTGACTTCGTCAAAATGGGCAACACCACCCTGAGTAAATGTGGTTGTGCCAAATCCCATGTCTTTTTTATCGTGTTTATCATGCAACGCATCGCATGCCGCTTCAGAAAGATATTCATTGCCTTCATAACTTCCACCCAGCGAGAGCACTGCCGCTAATTTTGCCAACCCTCTTGCCGAGCAGTTGGCATTAGCGGATGGCGTCTCTCCCATCGCGACCGCTGGATGATTAAAGAAGGAGATTTTATTCATTCCCACAAACGGTGGTGGTGCGCCTCTCCCGGTGGCCTTGAGCAAATTCGGCAACAACCTCAGCAGCATAACACTGGTTTGCAAAATATTAAGCTCAATTTTTCTACCCGATAATTTCGGCTTAAAGCCCTGCGCAAACTGAAAACCCAATGGCAAAGGCGATACTCGCACCACCTGATTCAGTTGATCCTCTCTCAGACCAATATTCACATCTATACCAAGAGGACCGCTAATGTCTTCCTGAAGAAACTCACCAATTGTTCGACCCTTCGGATCAACACGCCGAAAGACTTCATTCACAATCCAGCCCCTCGTGAGCGCATGGTATTCCCTCGTGCTTCCTCCTGCGCCGCGGAACTTTTGGCGATGCAGCTCGATTACCTTACCTATCTTGTTGGCCTTAATATTTTCCGGCAGCAAGTCTTCTGGGGGAATAGAACAATCAAACGCAACTAAACCAGCTTCATGCCGCATGAGTTCAGCGATCGTCAAGGTCTCTTTGCCATTGGCAGCAAACTCAGGCCAGTAGTCAGCGACGCGCGCGTCATATTTAAGCAACCCCTTACCCACTAGGGTCGCGATCGCGATCGCCTCGAGGCTTTTACCGCTGCTAAAAACATTGACCAGTGAATCAGGGGAAAACCCGGGGTGCGCCTCGGCGCTCGACCACAAATCAACCACCTTTTTGCCCCGATGATAGATGCAAAGCTGGGTTTGTCTTTCCGCCAGGGTCCGCATATTGCGTTCATATAAATCCTTCACTGGCTCAAAGCCATCGGCAACATCGCCGTGGATTTCAATCATAAGTTTTAGACTCCATCTTCAATATTATTTAAGCGCTTTAACCTGTGTCATTTGATACTGTCTTTGATGCGCTGCAGGCTTTGCGCTCTGATATCTTGTTTGTTTTGAGCATAGGCCTCCGCGGGTAACTGCGCGAGCTGCGCCGCTGTCGCCACCGAATGTGCTTGAAGTTCCTTCGCTGCGACTGCCTCGTCCAAAAAACCGGCATCTATTGCGCCGGCGGGATCATACAACGTCGCCTGCAGTAGCACAGCGGTCAAATGACGCTTTGAAATTCGTGAATTCGCAAGTTCATGGCCAAATACTGGAAAGCTCATACCAATAGCCGTTTCATTCAGGCCAATCTTATAATCACCCGAAGTGCCAATACGTGTGTCACATGCCAATAGCAGAAAGCCACCAGCAGCAATCGCATGCCCCGTGCAGGCGGCAATTACTGGCTGAGGATGTGCAAACAGGCGATAGAACATTTCAGTCCCCCTGTTCAAGAGTGTTGCCGTCGCCTCAGGACCTTTTTTAAATTCCGATAAATCAAAACCCGCCGAAAATCGTTCTGCTCGACCTGATATCACGACGGCCTTCGCTTCTTTTAAGGCAGCATCCAAACCTTCATTCATTGCATCAATAAAAGTATGGCTAACGGCGTTCGCCTTTCCATCGTCGAAAGCTAGGATGGCTACGTCACCCTCAAGGCTATAGGTCATCACACTCATTTCATTCTCCTTGTCTGTCTGTTCTGCAGCCCGCCCGGACTCGGTTTGGGATTACCATCACAGGTTCATTGTCAGTTTGATTATTGTTTCGAGAAGCGTCACATTACAACAATCTGCTATTCTTCGGGAAATATATAATGACTAATTCAACAAAAATACAGGGTCCCATCCAGGGCGGGAAATATGGCTGGCCTTTTGCAGCATCGATGCTCGATATGGACACGCTGGATTATTCAGAGCATGAGTATTTTCTTCAGGGTGAAGCCACGCGTTTTCGCATGAAGGATGGCGCTGAACAGGATCGTAGTGGATTCTGGCAGGCAGAAAGCGCGGGGGTTGCAGATTTCAAAACACGCTTTATTGTGTACGCGCCTCGCAATCCAGCAAACTTCAACGGCACGGTGGTGCTCACATGGAACAACGTCACCGCAGGACATGATCTGTTTCAAGCCGACAGCAAGACGATTTTTGAAAATGGTTTTGCCCTCGTATGTCTTACAACCCAGAAAGTTGGCATAGAAGGCTTGCCCCCTTTGCATCAGGGACTGCATGGCTGGGATGCAGAACGATATCCCGATTTACACATCCCTTCCGACGACCTTTCCTTCGACATTTTTTCACAGGCCGCAGAACTCATAGGCCCAAACCGAGCGGTAGAAGGTATTGATCCGATGTCAGGTCTTAAAGTGGAGCGTGTTGTTGCCCAAGGCGCGTCCCAATCAGCCGGTCGTCTAGCAACCTTTATTAATGCCATCGCGCCAATCCGCAATCCTATTGACGGGTTTATTCTGCAGATATACTTTGGTTCCGGCACGGCGCTTGAAGTCGGTGATACGCTGGTTGATATCAACAAACCATTACCCGGTAACGCCGCTAAGCGGCTCCAGGGAAAAAACCTGTTACGCGATGATCTCGGGGTGCCGATCTTTGTCGTGAATTCAGAGCTGGAGGCGATCGCATGCTATGGCGTGCGCCAATCCAATACCGAAACCATGAGATTCTGGGAAGTCGCCGGCACATCACATACTTCAATTCAGGGGCGAACGATTCGTCAAAAACTGCTTGATCGTGACAATATCGTTTCCGGTAAAGTCGAACCTGCCATCAATGCTATTCCAATCAGCCCGGTCTACGATATGGTCTTTCAGCATATGCATTGCTGGTTGACCGATGGAACCCTGCCCCCAGAGTTTCCAGCCATTGACTTTGAGGGAACACCACCGTCACCCAAACGAGATAAATCCGGCATTGCAACTGGCGGCATCCGATTACCTCAGGTTGAGGTTCCAGTGGCAAAAAACAGCGCAATTCCCTTAAGCGAAGATATTTTTGCGCTACTTGGTGGATCATCATTTCCATTTTCGCCTGAACAACTGATAACCCGCTATGGCAACAAAACGCGCTTTCTTGAGCAGTTCAACAACGCAGCAAAATTAGCAGTAACTGATGGTGCAATAACGTCCCGGTCACTCAGCGATATTGTTGGAGAAGCGGCTAGGTCATGGGATGCTATCATCAACTAACACTTAATTTTTCTCATCGGAAAGAAGTCACATGTCTAATAAAATTCCTGCGGAAGTCAACAAGCCCGCTCAACCGCGCCCCGAATATCCGAGGCCAATACTACGCAGAGATCATTGGCTAAACCTTAATGGCCGCTGGCAATTTCAACCCGACCCAAAAGACCAAGGTCTAAAAGACCGATGGTTTCATGAAACGCAATTCGAAGATTCAATTGTTGTGCCCTTTCCCATCGAGTCTGAAGCATCCGAACAGCACAATCTCACGCCTGAAAGAGTCAATTGGTACCACCGCCAATTCCTACTGCCGGTAACGTGGGAAGCAAATATTTTGCTGCATATTGGCGCCTGTGATCACTGGACTCGCGTTTTTGTCAACGGGCAGGAAGTGGGTCAGCATCGCGGTGGTTATGTACCCATTAAATTTGATATCAGTCATGCGGTCCGTGCGGGTGAAAATAACATCACAATTCGCGTCGAAGACTCTGACAGCTGGACCCAGCCGAGGGGAAAACAAGCGGGCACCACAAAATGGCCAATTGACTATGATACTGTCACTGGCATTTGGCAAACGGTCTGGCTGGAGCCGGTATCCGACAATCACATTACGAGCATCCAAAGCGAGTTTACGCTTGAGACCAACACCTTAAGCTGTTCGATAGAATCAAGCCGGCATCACAAAGGTAAAATCGAGTTAACGCTTATTGACGATGCGATGCCGGTAGCTCGGGCCGAAGGACAATTTGATGCTCGCGCTGAAGCGAAAATCTCTTTGACCATACCCGACCCGAAGTTATGGTCTCCTGAATCACCTTGGTTATATACAGTAAAGCTTGTTTTATTCGACGAAAGCGGTGTCATTATTGACACCGCCGAAAGTTATACAGGCTTGCGGGAGATCGGCAAGAAAGACGGTGCTATCACAATAAACGGCCAAACGATTTACCTGCGGGGCGTGTTGGACCAGGGATACTTTGAGGGCGGCTGGTATACAGCCCTTGATGACGCGACGATTAAGCGGGATGTGGAGCTTACCCTGTCACTGGGCTTTAACTGCGCTAGAAAACACCAAAAAATCGAAGATCCGCGATACTTCTATTGGGCGGATAAGCTGGGATTGTTAGTTTGGGAAGAGATGCCTTCCGGCAGAATATTTAGCAATGAGCTGGTACGCACCTTTACTGATGAGTGGATGTCCGTGCTCAGTCGCGACCGCCAACACCCCTGCATTATCGCCTGGGTGCCTTTTAATGAAAGCTGGGGGGTCTGGCATCAGGCTGACCGAACGCAACAACGCGCTTTTGTTGATGCGATGGTTTCACTCACCCGCACCTTGGATAATTCGAGATTAATCGTAGGCAATGACGGCTGGGAGTTTTCCACTGGCGATCTATGGACGCTGCACGTCTACGAGGGAGAGACCGGTAATATTCGAGATCGCATCAGTGAATTAATGGACAACCCAGCTGCGACAGTCGCTGGTGGGCCGCGGCCGCGCATCGGCGCCCTCGCGGGAGCAGACGTTGCCGGTTTACCTATACTGCTCACAGAGTGCGGCGGTATCGGCTATAAGGCGAGTGATCTTGAGGGCGATGAATTTGCCTATGGAGAATTACCCACAACCGAAGCCGATTTACTGGAGCGCTTTGAAAACGTCGCCGAGACCATCGCCGATGCCGACCAACTGTGTGGCTTCGTCTGGACGCAGCTCACAGACGTCCAACAGGAAGTTAACGGCGTGCTCTATTTTGATAGATCGTCCAAATTACCTATCGAGACAATCCGGCGGATAATGCAAAGACCTGGCGCTGATATCGCTACTCCACAATAGCTCTTACCAAAAGGTACAGAATCGATGGTGCCAACAAACAGCCCACGCCCGTATAGAAAGTGGCGGTCATCGCCCCATAGGGCACAAGTTTTGGGTCAGTCGCGGCAAGCCCTGCAGCGACACCACTTGTTGTGCCCATCAGGCCGCCAAAAACCAGCGCCGACGAGGGATTGTTGAGACCAATTAACCTTGCCACCAATGGCGTACAGGTCATCACAAGTATCGATTTTACTAGACCTGCAGCAACGCTCAGCGCAATAATATCGGAGGTTGCACCAATTGCCGAGCCAGTCACTGGCCCTACGATGTAGGTCGCTGCTCCCGCACCAATGGTGGTGATACTAATGGCGTCTCTGTAACCAAATGCCACCGCAAGCGCAGCGCCCGCGGTAAATGAAATCAACACGCCCAACACTATCGAGATGGCACCACGCCCGCCGGCGCGTTTTAATTCTTTAAGGTCAACACCGTAAGCGGTCGCTACGATGGCAAAATCCCGTAGCATGCCACCGCCCATTAGGCCGATACCGCTTAACCACTGAATGTCGGCTATGCCTTTGCTACCACCGGTTTGCACCCCCCCAAAATAGGCAAGTACAAGACCCACAGTGATCGCGATAGCCGAACCATGTATTCGGCCCGCGGAGATTCGGTCAGACAACCAGTAAGACAACCAGATGATGATCCCTACAACAGCAAATGCTGTTATCAGGGCATTTTTCGATAATACGGCTATTAGAGTTTCAGTCATGAATTAACCCTCATCCGACAGCGAGCGCGGGTCGTCACTTGCCTTACTCAGAATTGGCACGAGTGCAAAACTCAAAACGACGGCTGCGACGCCTGCTAAAATAGCAAGCCAACCACCCGACAGAGCGCCAACTACATTCTGTTTGGCTGCCATCGCAACAACAATGGGAATATACATCGCATTCCAGAACAGCACGCCGCTCGCCGCTCCGTCCGCAAGTTTTTCTTTTATTGGACGCCAGTGGCTGAGGAAAATTAACAACAACATTGAAATACCAACACCACCAACATTCGCCTTAACGCCTATTATCTGGCCCAGTAACTCGCCAAGGAATACGCCCACCAGCAAACATACACCCAGCAGTGCGACGCCATATATAATCATTTTGACCTCCTTCGCTTCCTTCCGCGGGTTTGCATTGAGTGAGACTAGTTGACACAAGGGGGCAGAGTAAAGCCCCTAACTAATTTGGTTATCGGGGTTAAGATCAACGACCTAAATTTTCTCAGAGCATCAACATTCGCAGCCAGTCATTCGATGAAAAACACGAGTGCCTCTGCCCTCTGATACTACTTTGTGGCAAGCTAGTCCGAAGTCACCATAAACAGCCAGATTAGCGCCATTATCCAGCGACACACTAAGACCAACAGGATTTGGTACTTCGAAGCTATCACCAGAAAGTCGATTTCTAGGGGAAACAATGTCGGAAGAGACCCAAACAGCACATAGCCGACGCTACGCCAATTACGTTCTTGCGGTTCTCGTCCTTGTGTATATCTTCAATTTCATCGATAGAAATATACTCTCGATTCTGGCAGAAGATATCAAAGCCGACCTGCATATCAACGATGCACAGATGGGTTTTTTGTATGGCACAGTATTCGCCGTATTTTATGCTGTATTTGGTATACCGCTAGCCCGATTCGCTGATGTCTGGACGCGCCGGAGTCTGATATCCGTCGGTCTTGGTTTCTGGAGCCTGATGACCGCCGCGTCGGGACTAGCCAGATCTTTCAGCACACTGGCTATTTTCAGGGTTGGCGTGGGCATTGGCGAGGCAAGCGCCTCACCTGCCGCCTACTCGATGCTGTCGGACTATTACCCTCCTCGCCTTCGCGCAACCGTTATCAGTATTTATGCGGCCGGAGTGTATATTGGTGCCGGTATCGGTATTTTTCTAGGTGGGTTTATACTTGAATTCTGGAGTACGAACTATACGCCTGAAAACGCTCCCTTTGGACTCAAGGGTTGGCAAGCTGCGTTCATGATGGTGGGCATCCCTGGCCTCATCATGGCGATCTGGGTTCGCACTCTGAAGGAACCAACCCGAGGTATCAGCGAGGGACTCGTGACAAAAGCACACCCAGCGCCGTTTCGAGTGCTGGGAAAAGAGCTCACCGCCATCATTCCACCTTTCAATTTGCTGGCGATTAAAGATACCCCTGGAGAATTGAAAACCAACGCCATTGGCCTCCTCGCCATCATCGCCGGTGCATGGTTGCTCATCGCACTCACCGGCAGCATCGCGCAATGGGTGACAACGGGCTTTGGCGTCTACGTTACCTTCTCCTGGATCCAGTCTCTTAAAATTCGGGATCCTGCGACCTATGCCATGATGTTTCAATCAAAAGCATTCGTCTACACGCTACTCGCTTTTCCGCTCACTGCATTTATGGGTTACGGCGCAGGTTTCTGGATCGCCCCCCTTCTGCTGCGTATTCACGAAGTTGGCGCAGCCGAGGTTGGGCTATACCTGGGACTTGGCGCGGCAATGGGAGGTTTTATCGGTATTACCGCCGGCGGATTTCTTGCAGACTATCTAAAGCGCCAGTTCCCATCCGGTCGACTTGTGTTGGGGTACATTGTCGTCATCGGCTCAACACCCTTGTTATTTATTTTACTGACAACGGACAGTCTTGTTACGGCATACTGGGTAAACTTTCTATTAACCGCTTTTTCCGCGTGCGGCGGTGGGGTCCCACCTAGCACTGCTGCTGACCTAGTGATGCCGCGAATGCGCGCAACTGCGGGTGCCTATTACATACTCGTCAATACGTTTTTAGGTCTGGCACTGGGACCCTATTTTATGGGTCAGTTCTCAGATATGTTTTTCGCAACAGGCATGAATGACGCTGACTCACTGCGCTGGGCAATGGGTGTATCGATGTTCACATTTATACCGGCTTTGTTCTTCTTTTATCTCGCACAAAAACATTTGCCCGCGGAGGAAGCGTCCAGACTAGAACGCGCACGAATGCTTGGCGAGAAACTGGATGATTAGCCACTAAGGCCAACACTGATTATCAGGCTCAACACGGGATCGCTAATCGCAATCAGCGCTCTCAACGGCGAATTGCCTTCACCATGCAGTCCAACGCAACCGCGGTTTTGTTGTTGCCGCTATACTCCATGCCATGTCCAATTTCAGCACCTTTATCTCGGCGAAGAATGCCGGCGCTGACAATATCGAAGTCTCTTAAATATGGTTCAAACTCTGCGACATCAGGCAGCAGTTCCGGCTCCTGTGGACCGCCAACGCCATGGCTGATGTTTTTTGGGTCATGCCCGATGTATAGAAAAACGCCTCCGGGACGAACCATATTAATGGCCCTCGGTAGCCAGTGATCCCGTTCAGATTGACTGGTATGCAAATACATTATCGCAACAAGGTCGAAGCCAGCTTCATCATGATATTCACAGACATCGGCCACTATCCAGTTTACTTCAATCTTATCAGCGTCTTTTTCGCTCGCAAGTTGCCTGGCTTTGTTGATGCCCACTTCGGCGAAGTCTACCGCGCTAACATGCCATCCTTGCTGCGCAAGCCAGATAGCATTCCGTCCCTCTCCAGACCCAAGGTCTAGTGCGCGACCCGGTACAAGATCTGCGACTTGACGGACAAACTCTGCATTAGCAGTTTTAGACCAAACCAACTCGGAACCTAGGTAACGTTTATTCCATTTATCAACCGCGGTCATATTTGTGCCTTAATCATCATCAATGTAACGCCTCAGTATTTGACATCACTCCGTTAAATGAGCGTCAATGACTGAGCAACATAAAATTATCTTAAAGCACGCCCTCGCAGAATTCATGTCATACTGGGGCAAATTCAAGCGAGACTGAAAATGTTACACACTCATAAAAAACTCACCTCATTTTTTCTCTTGATAGCGCTCTCGGCTTGCGACCGGTTTGAACAGCATCCTGAACCCGTGGATTTGCAACTGGCAAAGGAAATACACGAAAAAGCACTGGTTCTCGATGCCCACGCAGACATTGAAATTCCTGGTAAGGAAAGCACTTACGTTGGTAAAGACGGCTTGTCGAAGGTCGAGCCAGATAAAATGCGTGCCGGTCATCTTGATGCAGTTGTCATGGCAATCGCTGTTGGACCCGGACCAAGAACAGAGGAAGGTTATCGGCTTGCAAGGAAGAAAGCAGACGAAGAACTTGCCGCAATTATCGATTTAACCTCAAACCCTGATGATGATGTGGTACTCGTACGTTCAGCGGATGAGTTAATCAAGGCCCACGCAGCCAACCAACGAGCGCTCTTGTTGGGCTTTCAGAATGCGAGAATACTGGGCACTGACCTTTCGGCCATTGATGAGTTTTTTGAAGCCGGTGTCCGCGTATTTGCCCTAACGCATATGGGTCACAATGATTTTGCCGACTCATCACGACCCGTCTTTAATGCCGCCGCCGGAAAGCATGAAGCTAACGAAGAGCACGGAGGATTATCAGCACTTGGTAAACAAGCGATCACCCGACTAAACACGCTCGGTGCGGTCATCGACGTTTCCCAGCTATCCAAGGCGGCTACGATGAATGTGCTTGCATTATCCACAGCACCCGTCATTGCTAGTCACTCAAATGTTAGAGCGCTCTCTGACGTCAGTCGCAACCTGTCGGACGAAGAAATAGACAAAATAGCAGAGAATGGCGGCGTTATTCATGTTGCGCCATTCAGAGGGTATCTATTCGACTCTAACGATAAGCAACTCGATCGTGATCTTAGAAAAGCAAGGGTTGCTGCCAATATTAGAGAGGACTATTTCTATCCTTTTGACTTGTATTGGGAGATTCAGGATCCCGAGGTTAAGCAAATTTTTCTGACGACTGTGAGCGACCTACTGGGTCCGGGCAGCGTGGATATGCTCTTGGATCACATTGACTATATCGTCAAGCGAGTTGGTATAGACCATGTCGGTATTGGAACAGACTTTAACCATGGCAGTGGCATCGAGGGATACAATGATGCAAGCGAAGCGCTTAATGTCACGGTGGGTTTATTAGCGCGCGGTTATACCGCCGCTGAAATTGAAAAAATCTGGGGCGGAAATTTTTTGCGGGTTTTAAAAGCCGTCGAGTAGTTGACGAAGACGCAGATTGAACCGATCTCACATTTTGTGCAGAAAACAAAAGCCCCAAAGCGCCCATAATAAACACGTCTTGCAATCAGATTTAGGCTGGGCGACTAATTGCCTAAATCATCGCGAACGAAATCCTCGTTGGCATTAATACACTGCTTAGGCTAACACATCGTCCGCAACAAAATACTTTGGGTCCTCGATGACATTGACTTCAACGAGTCCACTCGCTCTCGTCAGCAATCTACGACATTCATCACTTAAATGAACCAGATGGAGCGTCTTGCCAGCGTTAAGATAACGATCTGCTAGCGTGTCTATCGCTTCAAGACCTGAGTGGTCCGCCACGCGTGATCTGGCGAAATCGATGATCACGTCATCATTATCTTTACCGGGATCAAAGCGATCAAGGAAGGAAGTAACCGAACCGAAGAATAGCGGCCCTGTAACCGCGTACACGGTAGAGCCCTTATGGTCCTCTCTTTCCTCTATCAGAATATGCTTGGCGTGTTCCCAGGCGAAGACCAGCGCCGAAACGATCACACCGACGACAACCGCCACCGCTAAATCTGTTGCAACGGTGACAGCAGACACAAGAACAAGCACAAGGGCGTCACTGCGAGGTACCTTTCGAATGACCCGAAAACTGCTCCACTCAAAAGTACCGATAACCACAATAAACATCACGCCTATTAGGGCGGCAAGCGGAATCTGCTCAATTAATGGAGAAGCCACAAGAATAAATAATAACAAACAAAGCGCTGCTGTGATGCCCGACAATCTGCCACGCCCACCAGAGTTTACGTTAATCATGCTTTGGCCAATCATCGCGCAGCCACCCATACCACCGAAAAAGCCAGTGGCTGTGTTTGCAACGCCCTGGGCGACACATTCTTTGTTGCCACGACCACGAGACTCGGTAATTTCATCCACCAGACGCAGCGTCAAGAGCGATTCAATCAAGCCTATCATCGCTAGAATCACGGAATAGGGAAAGATGATCGCCAGCGTTTCAAATGTGAGTGGTACGCTGGGAATGTGAAAAGCGGGAAGCCCACCTGATATCGATGCAATATCACCAACAACCCGGGTATCAAGGTCAAGGCTGAATACCAATACACTGACGACAATTATTGCCACTAATGAAGATGGAACATCCTTTGTGAAGCGCGGTAGAAAATGAATGATAAACATGGTGATGATCACTAACCCAATCAACATATACAACTGTTGACCTTGCAGCCAGGCGACATCGAGAATACTACCTTGCATAAATGTACCCGCTAGCCAACCGGGGTCGCCCTGAGTACCAAATTGTCCCAATTGCGCAAGAAAAATCACGATGGCCAAACCGTTGACGAATCCAAGCATCACGGGGTGTGGCACCATTCGAATAAACTTGCCCAGTTTTAACAACCCGGCACAAATCTGCAATCCCCCCATCAGTACCACAGTCGCAAAAAGATACTCCACGCCATGGTCCGCAACTAGCGCAACCATTACTACCGCGAGCGCGCCGGTCGCACCGGAGATCATCCCAGGGCGTCCGCCTATACAAGCAGTAATCAGGCCCACCATGAAAGCAGCATAAAGACCAACCAACGGCTCTACGCCGGCGACAAATGCGAAAGCCACGGCCTCCGGCACCAGCGCTAGCGCAACAGTAATGCCAGAGAGAATATCGTTTTTGATCGTCGCAACTTTAGAAGGGTGTAACTCAAACATCGAAAAACCTTAATCAACAATTAACCATGCCATGCAACGAGTCACACAACTTGAGGATACCAATCGTCATTAAAAGTTTTTAGGCAGCGACAGGCGGGGCGGCGAGTTTAACGAATGACATGCTGGTATACAATGAGGCAACGCATAGGAATGCATATAAAAAGAAAGTAGATAAGAACAACGAACGCTATCTTGAAATTGACGGCCCAAATTTAATTCGTCAAAGAATCAACCAGCAAAATCAGTTACACTCTTTTGGCACTATTATTCCAAACTCAAATATCAGGAAACAATATGACCACGGTAGAAGTCATCGAAACAATCGATTCAAACGCTCAAGCAGTATGGGATATTCTCGGCGATTTTGGCGGCATAAAGGTTCGAGGACCCATCACGGAATTCTCCCTTGATGGCGAAGGTGTAGGTGCTGTTCGGACAATTACTATGGGTAGTGCAAACATCGTGGAGCGCCTCGAGGAATTCGACGCAGAAGCCAGAGCCCTCAAATACGCAATTCTTAACGATGATAGCCCACTACCCGTCAGTCAGTACTCTGCGACTATCGAAGTTATCAGTGACGGAGAAAATGCCTGTACGGTTAAATGGATAGGTTCATTTGAACCCAAAGGTGCACCGGAATGGTTAGCAACCAAGGCGGTTCGAAGCATTTACACGGGCGGCATAGCCCGGGCACGCAAGGAAACAGGAGGATAGCAACCTACCGAAAGATTGCTTCAGCGCGTCTCTAAATGAAAGAGCGGTTCGAGGACAGAAAACAAATCGTCTACCGACTTCTGACGACTTAACTTGTTAAAAGCATGATGAATCGCGCGCGTTTCGGCGCTGGAAAGTTTTTCCAGCGCCGTTGATAAGTCATTTTCTTGAATGTTCAAACGATCCTGCCGAGCATGATTACGATTTTTCAGGGCAAATGCCATCGACAAATAACGGCCGAGTATTACATAGGGAAAGTTCCTGTTTTTTATCGGCCCCTGCCGCACCTCAAAACCACCGATGGGCAAACCTTTGATCGTCACATCCGCTATCTTGTCAGCACCCAACCATGCACTGCCTCCAGCGATTAAGCCGCCTCCTATCGTGCCTAACATAAAACTCTGCCCAGCTAATCCGGCATCTACCAGTGCGCCAGCAGTAGCACCTGCAACCGTCGCTGCAATGGTCAACTGTTTTTGATTCAATCCCCAGACAATCCATTGTTCAGTGTCAAAAAGGTCATCGTCAAATGTCAGATCAGCAATATGGCTATCAAGTTTTCGGTAGGCATAGATTCGCTTAAGGTTTTCCTGTGCTTCGAATTCCATGTTTTTCATCGCAGTAAAATATTGCTTTTCAATCGCCGGTTTCAAGACAGAGGCCTGCTCTTTCTTTAATACCTTTTGAGATATCTGATATCCGCACAGTGCCGTTAGCAAGCTCGCCAACAACGCTATGCTCTGCGTTTGCTGATGCGCTCTGTTTTCTCTGGCGCTTGATATTACCGCTGTTAATGCGGGCGCCCAGGCTTCCTTGAGATGAGAAAAGGTTTCAAGAATAGCCAACTGCTTCTCAAAGTCAGCCTGCAGTGGATTAAATACCTTCACTACTTTGAAGTACTGTGCCAATGCCCGAGTCCACGAATCAATATGGTTCTCATTTTCAATCGGGTTTATCAAAGCCATGCTTGGCTGGCCGGTCCAACGGAGAATCTCCATTTCAATCTCATATTCCGACCCATAGGGTCTCGAACCGTCGACCACATAAAGGATGGCTGCACCATCCACTATTGGTGTCAGCAACTCCACTTCGTCGGGATATTTTCGCCGACATGCCGCATCTTCGACAAACGCGGACACCGCTGACTGCCGTTGTTCAGCCGTTTCCGCATGCGCCTTCAACCAAGCAAGTACAGCAGTTGGGCGTTGAAAACCCGGCGTATCAATCAAGCTATAACGCGCATCACCCTGTACCAGCGTCAATGCTTCACTCACCTGTGTAGTGCCACTCTGGGCAGATATGGCGACAGTATCGTCTTGTGCCAGTGTCGCCACGATTGACGATTTACCTTTATTTGGATGACCGACAACCGCAAATACAGGATCCACTATTGCGTTACTGGCAGCAATACTGCCCAGCCCTCAATCGTGCTGCAGAAACGACGCCACTCTGCCAGATGCAATTCACGCACCTCGCTGACCTCGCTTTCATTCCAGTCAAGAGGCATCACCATTCCGGGTGAAGGACGCTGCTGCAGACAATCTGCCAATTCGCCCAAAGGTGGCTCCCAACTCTTCACCAGCACCACCGTTTTTGTATCCCTGGTAAAAACAGCAGCAACCTCCGTGTCTGAATCAGCCGATTTGTTTTCAACGGCCATTGGTTGTCCTAGCAACGCGCGAACGTGATCAATAACAGAATCAGGTGCGGCAGCCCAATTGAGCAACACATAAGGACCTTGCAGCTCACGAACAATCGGGGCCAACTCCCCTGTCACTGGCACGCTGTTCCGCGAAAGTCTTCTCTCTTGGCTTTGCGAGTCCAAGGGTTGTTCTGGTCGCTGACTGTTCCAGAACACAAAGTGAGCGATACAAAGCATTAACGCCCGTGGTATTAAATTATAGGTTACCTGCGCCGCCAGCGCATACTTCCACCATTGCCCAAGCACCAGTGCGTTGCTGCCCTGCGAACCCAGTCTATAGTCCTGTGATAATTGCAGCAGTTCAAGAGAGGGCTGGGCTGCTTGCCAATATGACCAGGGCAGAGCAAGCAGACTGAGCGCGGGCAATAAATCAGCCGCCTCTAAAAATGTACTCCGCCAAACAAAACTTACATCATTGAGTAGTAGCACAACAAAGAACGCAACCAAACACCCAAGGCCAAGCGATACGGCTAAAATTTGGGCAAGATAAAATAATACGGCGCGCCGGATACGTCCCCTAGGTATGGCATACATTTGTCGCTGCCATTGTTGCGGCCAGAACGGCAATTCGAGCAGCCACCCCACCACGCCTTTACCCCAAGGCAAAAACAAAGCTAAACCACTGATCAGAATCCCGCAGACAGGTAAAAATACAAAAAGAATTAAGAGATACAACAGATTTACTCTGCCCTGCTCGTCTCCCGATATAAATGAGAGCGTGACAACCAGACCTGGACAGAAACCCAGAAAAAAGAACACCGACCGCAGTAATCCAGACAACTGATTCACATTCATTTTACCGGCACCTGATAAAGTCTTTGTCATCCGTATTCTGTCTATGCCGAAATTGGACCGAACGCACTATCGACGGGTTCGGCGGGACCATTTTCGAGTCGATCATGTAGAAATGCCAATGATGCATTGAGTTCAGATACAGGCACCGCAGGATGTAATCCTGGATGAGCATGTATTCGTTTATCAGCGGTAGCAAAACGGTCAAATAAATCCAGATAGCGCTCTCTGGAGAAGAGTTCGTCCTCTAATTGCATTAGAAATAGAACGGGGCAATGTATATTAGCTGCGGCCTCAACGATCTTCGATTTAGATTCCTCGTTTGCACCAACCGTGCCCATCAAACCCAATACTGCGGTACAGATTCGTTTGTCTGCGGCAACCAATGGCGCACCAAAAATTGTCCCCATGGACAGTCCCCAGTATGCCAGTTTTCCAGCTCCTGTTTCAGCAAGCGCTGCGTCTATTGCTACCTGCCAATCCGATAACATATCGTCGATACAGCCTGATCTTTGCCATTCTTCACCGAAAGCACCTCGAGCACCGTCACCCACTGTTCTTTTACCGTGCACGGGTCCATCGATCGAAACGGCAAAATAGCCCAACTCCCGCACGGCTTTCTTTGCCAGATAGGGAATCGGCGACTGATGACGGTCACCCGAGGCGCCGTGTCCAAAAACGATCATCGGATTGCCGGCCAAGCAATTTGGCCCATCCCAAATCACGCCATGAACAGCTCTACCCATTGAATTGCGCGTATTCGGGAGCATAAATTCCCGACAGCGAGTATCACTCGCCGCGTCACGACGGCGCTTACTTTCTTCAAAGTTCATGTAACATCTCACCTTTCCCGTCTTTCTAAGTTAGCATAATGGGATGATGGCCCACAGCAACTAATTGATCGCTAAATTTACCCTAACCTTGCTTGAATATTAAAAGAGTACCCCCACTTCGTCGTCATCAACCCAATGGAGCTTTATAAGTGACACTTCAACATATCGTCTGCCCTCATTGTTTTGTCACCAATAAGGTGCCGGAAGATCGCAGTTCAAAAATCGCTAAGTGTGGTAAGTGCGGTGATTCCCTGTTTACCGGCAAACCGATACCCGTCAATTCAGCGCAATTTAAGAAGATGGTTGGCTATAACTCAATACCCGTCGTGGTTGATTTTTGGGCGGCATGGTGTGGACCCTGTAAATCATTTGCACCCGTGTTTGAGCAGGCTAGCCAACAATTGGAGCCTAAAATAAGATTTCTGAAATTAGACACGGAAGCATGTTCAGATATCGCTGCTTTATATCGTATTCAATCCATTCCAACTTTGATTGAATATCGGCATGGAAAGGCGCACACCCGTCAATCCGGCGCCTTGCCTCTTTCTCAATTACTGGTTTGGCTCGATAGTCGAGTAAGCTAGTTCGGCGACCAGTGAAGAGAAACCCTGCTGGGCGTAAAAAATCTCAGCAAGGTGCAACAGCATCGCATGCGATCATCAGACATACGATACAAACACTGCACTGGCGCGTTGCATCCATGCGGGTTAAGGTTGAGCCGTTTTGAATGTAGAGAGACGACTGTGCTTAACTTCCTTGATCTGCTGGCAATCGGTGCCTATTTTTTGATTTTACTCTACATCGGTCTGCGCGTGATGCGCGCAGCCAAGAAAGATGAAGAAGTAGAGTCTTTTCTGGCTGCCGACAGAGATATGGGGTTAGCACAAACCACCGCGAGTACCGCCGCAACAGACCTTGGCGGCGGTTTCAGTATTGCGATGGGTGGTCTGGGTTTTACGCTCGGATTGTCTGCATCGTGGCTAGTGGCAATTTCTGCGCTCAGTGTCGTATTGGTATCATTCCTCATGGTACCCAAAGTTAAGCATTGGTCAGACAGGGTTCGCGGATTGACCACCGGAGATATATTCGAAGCACGATTTGACGCCCGCACCGGTACTGTCGCCGCCGTCGTGATCGCGATTGCTTGGTTCTCCTTTGTCGGCGGGCAAGTTATCGCAGGCGGCAAGTTGCTACAGGTCACGCTGGAACTTGATTTGACGCTGGCTATCATTCTGTCCGGCATCGTTATTTTAGCCTACACAACCATGGGTGGATTGAAGGCCGTCATCTATACCGATGTGTTTCAGATGATTGTTTTGCTTATTGGCATTCTGTTTCTGATGGTGCCTATCGGTTTCTATAAAATTGGTGGCTGGAACGCGATGGTCATCCACTTTGAAGCGAGTGATGCCACCCGATCAATGCTATCTTTTAGCGCTATCGGCTGGAAACAGTTAGTCGGGTGGTTCCTGGCAATCTTTCCAGTGTGGTTTATTTCTATCGCGGCAATGCAGCGCATCGTCGCAGCCAGGGATGAGAAAACCGCGAGCAGGGCTTTTCTATTAACCGGCGTACCTATTGAGTGGCCATTGTTCGCAATCGGTAGCACGCTCGTTGGCATGTTTGCTCGCATGTTGATGCCGGACCTTGCCGATGCGGAACTGGCAACGCCGATGATGATCATGACACTGCTACCGGCGGGCATCGCCGGCTTTGTCATCGCTGCTTACATCGCCGCTGTTATGTCTACCGCTGATTCTTGTCTGATTGGTCCGGTCGCTATTTTTACCAACGATATTTATCAAAAGCGAATTAACCCAGAAGCGACCAATATTCAACTCATGCGTGTCGCAAGGTTAGCCACTTTGGTGATGGGTAGTGTCGCGATACTGGTCGCTTACCTGATACCAAACGTACTTGACCTTATCTTGTACGCTTATACCTTTGGTGCGGCCGGACTGTTCTTCCCCATGCTGGGCCTGTTGTACTGGTCAAGAACCACGGCAGCCGGTGCATTCTGGAGCATTGTTCTGGGCGGCAGTTCGGCTGTTGTCTGGACCGTCATGGGCGAACCATGGGGGTTTGCCGCATCTTACCTCGGATGGGTCGTTAGTCTCCCAACGCTAGTGGTGATTTCGCTATTAACCACACACTCCGCGGAGGAAGACCTGCATATGTTTCAGTCTTGAGTTGACATGACAGCGAATAAATTCAATTCTTTTCTTCAAAGAGGTACGCATTAACCGTCAGAATTATTCAAATTCCTAATGCCAGACCGCCAGGCCGTCGCTCCGCGCTGACCCAATGTATCTAGCTTCATACCTTTAATCGGGTCTTTGCCCTGCAAGTACAAATCCAGATATTCCATTTGATCTATACCCCAGAACAATTGATCGTCGATCAACATGGTTGGCACACCAAACACATCTTTTTCAATCGCTGTATCCGTATTCGCGCGCAGCGCTTGTTTCACTGTCTGCGCTTTACTGTCAGCAACTAACCTCGCACCGTCCAAATTCGCCGTATCCAATGCGCGCACAATTTCATCATCATTCCCCAAGTCACCTCCCTGCTCCCACCCAAGGGAGTAGAGGCACTCAATCACCCGCGCCTGATCGCTTCCGGCAACCTCAGGAGTCGACACTCGCAAGCTGGTTAGAGGGTTAAAGGGATGATGTTTCGGACCCTTGTAGGTAATGCCATTGAGCTTCGCATAACGCATACACTGTTTTGCTGTGTGACGGGCTTTCGAGGGTATTTCAGCAGGCCCTAGCTGGCCCCAGTGATTGAGTAGACCTGCAAACACCACTGGATAATATTCCAGCGTCACTCCATGCTTCTCACACATTGCAGGGAGTTTGAGCGCGACAAAAAAAGCATAGGGCGAAATAAAATCAAAATAAAAGCGTAATGTTCTGTCATCCATCGTTCAATCCGTCCTGCCCGAGATTCAATCGTCGAGTGATGATCCTGATATATCGAGTCAGTAGCAAGCCCGATCTGCTAATCACAAAGCATGTAAGCTGGCCGGGTACTGACAGCATTAGCGGCGTTTACAGACGCAAAGCGACTAATCCGTGATTGCGCCATAAACAATGTTTTTCAACTGCCCGCGAAAATTAAAACTGGTTGAAGGCATAATCTGGGTCATAAAGATCACACTCATATCCTCTATGGGATCTACCCAGAAGATTGTTGAAGCGGCACCACCCCAATAGAAATCCTGCGTACTGACACTTGCGGCTTCGCGCTGTCCCATCGTAACAGCAAAACCCAAGCCAAAACCGATACCCTCATAGGCGGTTTCAGAGAACGAACCGATCGACAAGTCTGTCAGGTCGCTATTACCTTTCAGGTGATTCTGACGCATGAGTCTTAGGGTTCGAGAACCGATGATATGCTTACCGCCGTATGCGCCTCCGCACCTCAGCATCTCCGTGAACTTCGCATAATCGGCCATGGTCCCGACCAGACCGCCACCACCAGAGAGAAAAGTATTTGGTTCAAGGTAAGCGCTGGTCAGAGGGTCATCAAGCAGTTGTAGCGTTTTGTCTTTACGCCTAGTGTAGTTGGCGGCGAAACGTTCGTGGCTATCCTTGGCGACATAAAATCCTGTATCGATCATGTCCAGCGGCTGAAAAATATGCTCTGCCAGATAATCGTCCAGCTTCTGACCGGAGATTATCTCCACCAGCCCACCACAAACATCCGTAGACAGGGAATAAAGCCATTGCTCACCCGGATCAAAACGCAAAGGTACTTTTGCCAGGCTATCCAGAAAGGAAGTCAGGGTTTGACCATTTTGCCGTGTCACACCGTGCTCACGATACGCCTTATCAACTTCATTACGATCACCGCCGTAGGTGATACCGCCGGTATGACTCAAAATGTGCTTCATTGTCATCGGGCTTCTCGGCGGTCGCGTCACCATATCGGCACCGCTGCCTGAAACCCAGACCTCGTGGTTCTTCCATGAGGGAATGAATCTGTAGACCGGATCATTCAGCTGAAAGTAACCCTTTTCGAATAATTGCATCAAGGCCACAGACACAACGGGCTTGGTCATCGAATATAGGCGAAAGATCGTGTCATCCGTCATCGGTGCTGCTCGTTCAGCATCTTTCATTCCGAAGGATCTAAAATAGCCCGTGTGGCCATGGCGATTCACATACACCTGACAGCCAGCTATCTTGCCAGGCTCGATATAATTTTTGTTTATATGGTCAGTAATCCATTCAAGTTTGCTCGCATCAAGACCCGCCTGTTCCGGCGCAACCTTCGTTAAGTTTTTTGTCACATTCATATAGATTTCCTTTTGCTATTATTCACGCACTTTGGGTAGCCCGCAGGGCAATCAAATCATTTTTGCAATTCGACCCAGCGCGACCTCAAGCACATCAGCTGGCTGCGTTAAGCTCATACGTACATACCCTTTTGTGTTGTCACCAAACCCGGCGCCGGGAATCAACGACACGCCCGCAGCTTCGAGCATTCTTTGAGCAAAGCTCGCACCGTCGTCCGCTACCTGACTGGTATCCACCATCACAAACATCCCTGCTTTGGGTTGATAACAGCTCAGCCCATTCATACGGTCGATAGCGTTGACAACATAATCGCGGCGTTCACGATACTCGCGTCGCATATTAAGAATATGGGGCGCGTTAAAAGAAAGCGCGAATGCCGCCGCATCCTGAATAAATTGGCTGCAACCAAAAAAGGTTGCGCCACAATATGCATGCAATGCGGTGGTCATCTCCTCCGATGCAACTGCCCAACCGATTCGCCAACCACTCATTGCATGTGATTTTGAAAGACTATCTATCACGATGACATTCTCAAGATTCTCCGCTGCCAGCAGCAACGACACATGGTCTTCTTCGTAGGTAAACAGGGAATAAACTTCGTCGCAAATCAACCACAAATCCATCTCTCGTGTCACAGCAGCAAGTTCAGCTAACGCTGCTTTTGTCATCACGTTACCGGCAGGATTCCCCGGCGTATTGATTAAAATAGCGCGAGTAGCAGGCGTCACAGCCTGTCTAATACTTTCAATATCAAGCACAAAGTCATTTTCAACATCCAGCGGGACTGAAATCAATTTTGCGCCGATTCCCTGCAGAATGCTGTGGTAGCCAATATACATCGGTTCTGGAATTATTATCTCGTCGCCTGGACTCAGAATGCAGTTCATTACACCTGTTAGTGCCGCTGTTCCACCGGGAAAAATAGTAAAGTTTTCCGGCAGAAAAGGTCTTTTTTCAACGCTCGTTTCGAGCTCGGCGAGCGCCTGAAGAAATGAAGGCTCGCCACCAGCCGGGGAATAATGCGTCCGATGCTGATGAACCTGTTGAACTAACTTATCGGTAATTTCCCGCGGCGTAGGGAAATCAGGGTCACCAAGACTCAGCATGATGATATCTTCACCCGCTGCGGCTCGTCGCTGGGCCTCGGTATGAACGCCCCAGACATCGCTCGTCTGAACTTTGAGCCTATTCGTTAAGTCACTGTAACGCAGCCCCATTAATCTGTTCCTTTGATATCATTCGTACCAAGCACTTTATCGAGCGTTTCATCTAACGAGGTCAAGGTAATGCCAAGTTCGCTCAGTGCTGGTTGAATATCCACATCATCATCATGGTCAAGTACCCCAAGCATGGCGCGGGTCACCGGCGGATTCGAACTGGTTTTTTCCAAGACCCAAGCCAGCATCATCATCAAAAACATGGGGACGGAAACCACACGGGGATGGGTACCCGTGATAGCAGCGGCTCTGAGCGTGAGCTCTTTCCTCGTCAGGGATTCTTCACCAGCAAGGTCGAGCTTCACACAATCAGGCGTGCGACGAGGTTCCGTCTCTAACTGATCATGGCTTATTCTGCTGATCATGGCGTTGACAACATCCCCGGCGTATATCGGTTGCTCAAGACTATCTCCTCGCAACACGAAACATGTTCCCTTACGCACGCGTTTAGCCAAGGCGCCAGACGCGTAGTCGCCCTCACCCAGCACCATCGGCACTCTGATAATCGAGACCGATACTGGCGCTGCCGCTAGAATCTCCTCTGCCATTGCTCTGGATGCTAAGCAAGGATTTGTCGAATTCCTGTCGATACCCAAGAGACTTAGGTAGATGATTTTTTGCAGGCCGGTCTCACCCGGCGACATATCTTCACCGTCAGCTAGGGCAAGCATATCAACCAAGGCCTGACTCGTGGCTTCATGCGCTTGGTAAAAAGTATTGGACTTGCTTTCTTTAATAATGCCGACAAGATGAATCAGCACATTGGCACCTTGGGTCGCCGCAGCAAGCGCTTTAGCATCGGCATAATCAACCACCAGACAGGAAACGCTGTCTGCATACACTTCCCTAACACTTCGCGCGGCTGATTCTGATCGGACCAGAGCAAGCACCTTGTGGTCTTGATGGATCTCATCGATGAGGCGCATGCCGAGGTGGCCGTTGGCACCTGTAATTGCTATTTTCATATTAAAAGTCAGCTGCTTTTGTCAGCCGGTACGGCTGCGCTTGAGGTGAGATGATACATCCAGTAACCGTCCGGGATATCGAGCACCGGTTTTCCTGGTCTGACTTTTGCGAGTCGACTTTTCCACCCCGCATTCATCTCTGGACCCGGATCAAGTAGGCGTAGATTCACTGGATATATCTTTGTTTTGATTCTAATTCTACCTCTGGGGTCAGACGCGACATAACTAGACCACAGCTTACCGTCGCAATTCATACAACCGATATAAAGTTTTGGACCATCATTGAAACAGTTCAACTTGATCGAGTGGGGAAAATTTGGCCTCGTTTCCAGATCGCAGAGCCCTGCATCTGCGACAAAACCCCAATCCTCGACAACGCTTCCAACGACCTCACCATCGAGCACACCGCCCGGTATTCTCTCAAGAAAGCGTGGACCACTACTACAGGAACCAAAACCCAACAATATTGGCAACACCAGCAAGACAAGCATACTCAACTTATTTTTCATTAGATTTCACTCCGTCGCTTTTTTATGACAGCATCAAACTCTGAATCCTGAATTAATTCAAGTATCCTGCTGAGATGGACAAGCTTTCTTTACCAAACGCGCTTTCGGCCGCCAGGCTGTTACTGGCACCGCTCGTCGCCGCGAGCCTTCTTGAAGGATACGCCACGATAGCATTGGCACTATTTCTAGTTGCCATTGCGACCGATCTCGCTGATGGCTACCTGGCAAGAACCTGGGATCAAACCTCTGCGTTCGGCGGTTTGTTGGATCACACTAGTGATGCCGTGTTTATTGCAACCACGCTGGCAGTTTTATCTCTGCAACAATATGTTAACTGGTTACTGGCGCCACTGGTGCTCATCTCCTTCGCCCAGTATGCAATCGATTCCAGGGTCCTCGAGGGCTACCCATTGCGCGGGAGTCAAATCGGACGATACAATGGTCTTGCGTACTTTTTCCTTGCGGGCTTTCCAATCATCCAAGAAGGACTTGATTTTAGACCGATACCTTACGACTGGGTTCAGTGGCTTGCCTGGCTACTGGTCGCCACCACTCTCCTTTCGATGGCCAATCGGCTCGTCGCCTATCTTCGATTAAGATCAAACATTTCCGAGTGATCAGCGAAATTAGGTTCAGCGCAGCACACCATTGTTAGCCACTGCTTTGCGCTGAAGCGTTCTCCGCCCTGTCATCTTCGTTAAACAACTCTGCATTGGCTTTCGGTAGCAACACAACGCCTATGACAGCATTAAACAATACAAAGAAGGTGTGCATCACGAGTGAAAAGGCACCGACCTCGGGAAAGGCAGGAAATAATACGGTCCAAAGCAGCAAAGCGCCTGCATGAAACGGAAGAGGTAGAGCAGCAGCCAAAAATATCACCGGTAAAAATGCCAGCATCTGTCCGAGGTTCACGTCCACCCGGAACAGCTCTAATGCAAAGGTGTAAACAAAAACTGCAAACAACAGGTTTGGCGCCTTAAATAGCAAAATATACAGATAATCAATGGGGCGCGCTTGACGGAATGCGTGGAATAACGGTTTGTCACGTAATGTCGATCGTGGAAGAATTTTGCCCTGAAAATAGAGCATGTGGAAAGGGATATAAGCAAGCGCAACGGTGAACACACTCATCATAATATTGAGTAGCGGCAGTGAACTAGAGGCTTCTACGACCAGCTCAGTGTAGAGCAAGACGCCAATTGCCGAGAACAATAGCAGTTGATAAATTTCAACGATCCCCAGCAAAATCATGCTTGAAACAGCTTGCCAAACCGGTACGTCATAGCGCCGAAGCAAGTAAAGAGACATGGCGCCTTTACCAACCTGCTCGTTTAACAAAGAGAGAATGTAGGCACTGCCCCGGATGGGTAAAATGTTCGTGAACCGAATATCGGGCGTATTAAACCACTTAATAACCCGCCACGTCGCATGCGAGTCAACCAGGAAAAAGAAAATAGAATAGGGAATCATCAGAGAAAGCCACATTACCCAGTCTGCTTCTTGAAAAAACACGGTGAGGTAAGCAATCGGGGTGAGGTCTACTCGCATGGCGGCTGCCTCGACCCGACCATAGACCAAATAAAAACAACCAAACGCAAGCACCCAGGTGATCAGTTTAAATAGATAAGATCGCGTTTTTTTTGCTGGGCTGGTCTCCTCTTGAGACATATCCGCTTGGTCCTCACTTGCCATATTAAGCCTACTCCTGATGTTCGAGTGATTATTTGACGTCCATGTTAAAATGAACCGGGGTGATAGTACACCTACAGTACTCCCTATCTTTTCAGCGATGGCATTTTTCCATTCCACCTTTCAATAGTGCAGGTGTTAGTTAAGAGACAGTTAAATGGTAACAAAACTTTTTAAGGCAATACTTGGCATCACAGGGGTGATGATCATTTCCGTATCCGCATTCTTTTTCTACATGCGCTATCACGATGGACCCATGGAACTTATCACCGGTGGACCGTTTCAAAGCGGCACAATCGTTGCGGAGGGTAAAGGCAATACGCTTGATATTTCAGCGCTTAAAGACAGGTCAACAATAGAGTTTCAATCAGGAGCGCCACCTCGGTCAAGAACCGTATGGCTTGCTGTTCACGACAGCCGCCTTTTTATTGCCAGCGCCTATATGAATGAAAACTATGCAAGGATCTGGAAGCAATGGCCACATCAAATCAAGGATAACAATAAAATATTGCTCAGAATCGACGGCAACATCTACCAACGTCAACTGATCCGAACTTATGATCCAGAAATTACAAGCGCTGCTGGCCTTGAAACTGAAAGAAAGTATGGTTTGAAAATTGTGCCCGAAGATGTCAAACAAGAACACGTTTGGCTGTACGAAGTGGTTGCAAGAAATCAGGATAACCCAGTGTGAACCTGACCTCGGCAGCTGCCAGCTTATTGTCGGAGCCAGATGAACCGCAGTCGCCAATCAGTGTGATTAGCTGAATTTAGAGGGCAATGTCCCATGGGTGCATTCAGCGACCGAAACGTCGTTCTCTTTGCTGATAAATTCTGACTGCCCGCCAAAAATCAATCATTCTGAATGCAGGCCAATAGACCTCGGTAAAATACAATTCAGAATACGCGCTTTGCCATAATAGAAATCCCGACAGCCGCTCCTCTCCTGAGGTTCTGATAATCAAATCCGGGTCAGGAATACCATCAGTGTAGAGATATTTAGCAAACGTGTTTTCATCAATAGCATCAACATCAAGCTTGCCATCTTTTACCTCATTCGCGACGGTTTTTACTGCGTCAACAATCTCCGCACGCCCACCATAGCTAATCGCAATATTGAGCTGAAAACGATCGTGATCTTCCGTCAGCTTCTCAACCGCATCGATTTCCTTATTCATTTCAGGCGACAAATCTGATCGACGACCAATCACGCGTACTTTTACCCGTTCACTTTTGATCACGGGATCCACCTGAAATTCCCGAAGCTTCCTCATGATGAGATCCATCAGATAATCGACTTCTTCAGGGCTTCGAGAATAATTCTCGACCGAAAAACCATACAGCGTGATGATTTTAATCTCCAAACGCCAACACCAACGCAGGAATTCTTCGAGTTTGTCAGACCCGGCAGTATGACCCTCGCTGGTATCCGAGAGCCCCTTGCTCTTGGCAAAACGCCGATTTCCATCAACTATCAGTCCAATATGATGTGGTTTGGGCCCATCATGAATCTGGCGCCAAAGAACTCGCTCATAGAGCGTATAAAAAATACCCGGTATATCCATTGAAAGCTGCAAAAGTGAACAAGCGGAGGATTATTCCAGACCTGAAGCAAACCGCAAGGTCTTAATCCATGATATCTCTAGTAAGGGCTTTTTTACCTTACCTCAAGTCCAATCCGTGCGTCGATTTCAAGTTTGACAAATAAGTGATCTCTAGAGTTCGTAAATGACACCGCTCATGTGGCTTTTTCGTTATGATACTGTTGATCCAACCTAACGACATTTGATTGATGACAGCACTTTGCAAGATTGCCGCACCACTGATTGTGGTGAGTATGCTCTGCTTGTCAGCCTGCTCTGAGACACCAGACGGGAAAGACGAGATCCTCGCAAATCTATACGAAAAAAGAGCGCTTGGATTTAAGCCTTGCGAGCGCGCGAGCACAATGCAGGCAGCGAGTCTTGTTTCAGAGAGTCGCTGCATGATATTCGAGCGACCAGAAAACCCTGATCTAGCAGACGGTCGTCAGATACCGCTGCAAGTCATGGTCATTCCCTCGTTGCAGTCCAACCCCGTGCTGGATCCCCTAGTCATCCTTGCAGGGGGACCCGGTCAGGCAGCCACAGAGCTGGCGAACCTCGGCCTCATTTTCAACAAGATTCGGCAAGCCCGCGATATTCTTCTACTAGACCAACGGGGAACCGGCAAGCTCAGCCCGATGCGTTGCGCAGAGGCCCCTGAGAAACTGACCGATCTATCCACCCGGAATCTGCTAAAACTACAAACCAAGACGCTCGATACTTGCCTTTCGGAAATGGAAGCAGACCCTCGATTCTATACAACCGACATTGCGATTCAGGACCTTGAAGCACTTCGAATGTATCTGGGCTACAAGCAACTGAATCTGTGGGGCGGATCCTATGGTACCCGGGTTGCTTTGGCGTTTCTAAAGGCTTACCCAGAATCAGTTCGTACGATAATACTCGACGGCGTTGCGCCAGCCGCTATCACGTTACCTCTTCATATAGAACGTGACGCAAGCAGAGCGCTTGAGAGAGTATTTGAAGCCTGCGACGCCGAACCCTCATGTTCTAATCATTACCCGAACCTGCGAATGCATTTCGACGACTTGAGCGCGAGATTCGAAAAGCCGCAAATAATATCGGTTACAGATCCCGTCACAGGACAAAAGCTAACCCTTTCAGCAGATATCGACTGGCTCCATGCTGCTTTACGATCGCCGCTGTACGGTCGCATGACCCAACGTCTGATGCCATTTATTATTGAACAGGCATATGCAGGTCACTACGCGCCGCTACTTTCTGTTTCTGCCCTCGATGGCGGTATCAACTCGGCGATGTTTCTCTCTGTCATTTGTAGCGAAGACGTCGCCCGTATCAGTCAGGCAAATTTTGACCAAGCGCAAGCTCAACCCTACATACTAAAATCGCGACAACTCAATATCCCGATTATCGAGGCCTGTAAGACATGGCCATCACGGGCGTTACCCGCGTCCTATTTTGAACCCGTGGTATCGGAAAAACCTGTGCTCGTTTTCTCGGGTGCCTCAGACCCCGTTACACCCCCCTCATGGGGCGATTCAATCTTGCCTGGACTTGTCAATGCACAACATTTTGTGGTCGAGGGGTTTGCACACAACACACTGGGGACGCGTTGCACGGTTGGAATGATTACCGACTTCGTAGACACGGCGAATTTTTCGGCGCTTGATTCTAGCTGCTTATCGAACATCAAACGTCGACCTTTTTTCATCGGCACAGGGGGTAGTCAGCGTCATGATTGAAGTTGATGGTCTGCGAAAGCGCTTTAAACAGGTTCGGGCCATTGATGGTGTCTCCTTCAGCGCCCGCGATGGCGCAATAACCGGTTTACTGGGTCACAACGGCGCGGGTAAATCCACGTCTCTGCGAATCCTCTACGGTTTGCTTACAGCAGATAGCGGCAGCGCCTTGGTTGATGGCATTAACGTAATGAATGAGCCTCAGAAGGCGCAGGAAAATATTGGCGTCATGACCGACGCACATGGTCTATATCCAAGACTGACCGCCCGAGAACATATCGAATACTTTGCGCAGTTACGCAAGTTAGACAAAAGCATCATAGATAAACGTACAGAACTGCTTATTGAGCAGCTTGCCATGGAAGAAATTGCAGATCGACGGGCCGAGGGCTACTCACAGGGTGAGAAAATGAAAGTCTGCCTTGCCCGATCACTAATTCACAACCCGCAAAACATTATCATGGATGAGCCCACCAACGGTCTCGATGTCATGACTACGCGAAGCGTCCGCACAATATTACAAACACTAAAAGACCAGAATAAATGTATCTTATTGTCTTCTCACATTATGCAGGAGATCAGCGCACTTTGTGATGAGGTTATTGTGATATCCGAAGGTAAGGTCCTGATGCAGGGCAGTCTCGATGTACTGTTGACGAGCACCGGAGAATCCGACCTTGAAGAGGCATTTATGGCGATCACGAGGGCAAGCCGGTGAGCATTTGGCTTGTCATCACAAGAAAAGAATTGTTGGATGCCATTCGGGATCGTCGCGCGCTCATGGCGTTACTGTTATTTCCAGTGATTGGTCCTTTTGTCATCTATTTTATGTTCAATACCATCGTCGACATCGCTGAGGAAGCGAAAGACCTGACCCTACCTATCGTCGGCGCAGAATATGCACCGGACCTCGTTGATTTCCTTGAACAAAGTGGCATTAAGTTAACACCGATAGTGAACGAATATGAGACGTCAAGTGAAGCGCGTAATTCAAAGCCCTACATATATCCTGCTCGCCTGCTGGCGGACATCCGTGAAAAGATCGAGAACCGAACCTATGACTTCGTTCTGCTAATACCGCCGGACTTCAGCATTCGGCTCGGAGAATCAAAAACCGTCAATCTCGAACTCTTTCACGAGAGCTCACGTGCAACAGCGCAAGCCAAGATGGGCAGGGTTCAGCAAACGATCTCAGCATGGCACCAAGAAACGGCCTCGCTTAGACTGATGGCCCGCGGAATCAGCCCGACGATCGCAAGGCCTGTGAGCATCGAAAAAATAGATGTCGCTAGCCCCCAAGCAAGAGCCCAAAGAATTCTCGGCATGATTCCATTTTTTATCATTGTTGCGGCATTCGTCTGTGGTATGGGCATCGCGGTCGATGCCACCGCGGGGGAGCGCGAACGCAAATCGCTAGAGCCACTACTCGTCAACCCTATTCAGCGAACCAGTATCGTCGTTGGGAAGTGGATGGCGGCGGCCACATTTTCTGGGTTAGGGTTGCTACTGGTGATGGTACTTAACCTGCTAGCACTCAACCAGGTACCCCTCGAACAGTTGGGACTTAGTTTTTCGATCAGCGCAACGGAGATCATTGGTATTGTCATGATCACGCTGCCTTTGGCGTTTTTTGCCACGGCACTTCAACTATTTGTTGGTATTTTTGCTAAGTCTTTCAAGGATGCGCAAGCCTACCTTTCCGTGATTTCGATGCTGCCGATGGCACCCTTATTCTTCAATATTTTCAATACAGTCGATCGAGAATTATGGATGAGTCTGGTGCCGATGCTTGGTCAGCACATGTTGTTGGCCGATGTGGTGGCAGGGAAAAATCCACCACTTTTTGATTTCGCGGTCGCGGCGGTCAGCGTTGTGTTGTTTTCGCTCGTATTTATCTATGGTGCAACGCTTGTTTTCAAGCGCGAACGCATTATCTTCTCCTGAGCGTAGGTCGATCGAGGATAAAGAGATCCCTCGCTTGCGCCATTTGACTTTATCGTCTCGCCTGTTACTGTCTCGTTTTTCTCACATCCGTCGTCAGCCGGGGAAGCGTCAGTGCCGGGCTCGCATAATTTTGATGCAGGATTAACAATATGAACACAAAGACCAGCGCATTTTGGATGCCTTTTACCGCAAATCGAAAATTTGCGTCGCAACCAAAAATGATCGAGGGTGGTGAAGGTATGTATTACACCACTGAGGACGGCCGGCAAATCATCGATGGAACAGCAGGTCTCTGGTGTTGCAATGCGGGTCATAGCAGACCCGAAATTGTTGAGGCGGTTTCCAGCCAAATCAAAATACTCGACTATGCACCCTCGTTTCAGCTGGGACATCCTAAGGCATTCGAACTCGCTGAACGTTTGGTAGCCCTTAGCCCTGCTACACTCGACCACGTTTTCTTTACCAATTCAGGATCAGAATCGGTAGATACCGCACTAAAAATTGCCTTGGCGTATCAACAGATCAGAGGAAAGGGTCAAAAACAGCGACTGATCGGTCGTGAAAAGGGTTATCACGGCACAGGGTTTGGCGGTATTTCTGTCGGTGGCCTTGGCAACAACAAGCGATTCTTCGGTACGGCACTACCGACAGATCATCTGCCTCATACCCTCAATCCCGAAAACGCATTCAGCCGAGGTTTGCCAGAAGCGAACAAAAATCAACTGGCTGAACTCGAAGCGATCGTTGCATTACATGATGCCTCCACAATTGCGGCTGTCATCGTTGAACCTGTCGTGGGCTCAGCGGGGGTCATCGTGCCGCCTCAAGGTTATCTAAAGAAACTCAGAGCGCTATGTACTGCGCACGACATTTTGCTCATTTTTGACGAAGTGATCACTGCTTTTGGCCGTATTGGCTCCGCGTTTGCTGCTCAGGAGTTTGAGGTTTTACCAGATATCATTACCACGGCCAAAGCGCTAACGAGCGGAGTCATTCCCATGGGCGCGGTGTTTGTATCCAACGAAATTCATGAGACTTTCATGAAAGGCCCCGAGAACGCCATTGAACTATTTCACGGTTATACCTACTCTGGACATCCAGTCGCCGCCGCCGCGGCGCTAGCGTGTCTTGATATCTACGAGAAAGAAAAGCTATTCAAGCATTCGAAGGCAATAAGCTCACATTTTGAAGACGCCGCGCATGGCCTCGCTAACTGTGCGAATGTAAAAGATGTGCGCAACTATGGTCTTATGGCAGCAATAGAACTCAACAGCAGTCCTTCGGGGGTCGGCACCCGCGCGTTTGAGGTTTTCAACAAATGTTTCTTTGAGAAAGACATTTTAGTCAGGGTTACTGGCGATGTAATTGCCCTGTCCCCACCGCTGATCGCATCGGAGCAAGAGATTACCCGGTTGTTTAGTCAGCTAGCCGAAGCGATCAACGAAACCGCGTAGACACCCACCCTGATTGAACGCGCTCATTGGGTGGAAGACATCTCCTGGGTTATCCTGAAAATAACGAATATCGGCTATCTTGCAAGTCACTTACATGATGCAAATTAAGTTGCCTTTTCCTCGACTAATGCACATACGCCGACTAGCGATAAGCCTGACCAAATGTGTTCGTGTACACCATCTTGTCGACTGACCGACGACTGATGGGTCCATGTCCTTTTAACACAGGGTACCCTATCGGGATATGCGCGCAGGTAAACCAGTTTTCGGGAATATCAAGCAGCTCGCGGACTTCAGATTCTCGAAAACACAGTAATGTCGTTAGCACACAACCCAGCCCTTCAGTCCTGCAAGCGAGCATGAGGTTCTGCACCGCAGTATATACGGACCCGCCACCGACGATTGACGGTCGACCCAGATCACTGTCAGTAATGGCCATCATTTTGGGATTAAAGCAAAACACCAACAGTTGCGGTGTGTCACCCATATGATCAGCAAGATAGTCGCCCGCTTTTAGCATTTT